>CXWJ01002379.1_pt1 | contig 57576 bp, 66 predicted proteins | sample 590841 | NCBI WGS metagenome assembly CXWJ01 (sample SAMEA3498367, study PRJEB10139) | wastewater metagenome | biome: wastewater treatment plant; material: activated sludge | place: Austria | collected 2015-01-21 | reverse complement strand
TGCGCCATACATTGACCTGTCACTAGCGGGTCGAGAGCGTGTTTCGGAAACGCGCCGACATTTCAAAAGGTTAGGCCGCAAATTTTTTGAAAATCTCGCGAGAGACGGGCGTGATTTTCGCAAAGACGGCGACACCATGCGGATGAGTCTCCCGTCGCTTCAGATGCACCCCATTTTTCAGAACTCATGATCGGAGCAGAATTCTTCACCTGAGCGGTAGGCGCACAGGTGAAGCGCACTGTTCCCATGTGTGACTGGTCATGCGCATAGGTCGTGTCGGCCTATTGGTCCGCACACAGATTAATTGATGCGCCAGGCTTGATAGCATCGTTGGCGCAAAACTGCGGAAATAAATGGGGTGATGCTCGAAATGTCGAGCGATGCTATTTGGGGGAGCAGCGTTCGAATCCGATCTGGAGCGCCATACATTTTCGGGCTACTTCGCCAGAAACTTGCGTCTCCAAATTCCCCCGACATCTCAAAGCGTTAGCACCCAATTTCGCGTCAATTTCGGTGACAGAGACGGTTCGAATCCTGTTTGGGGTAAGAACCTGTCGGCGAAGTCTCTGCGTAGCGCTGATGCACCCTTTTTTCTTGAAATCTTAATCGGAGCAAGAATCTTCACCTGTTCGGTCATGCGCATAGGTGAAGGGCAGAGTTCGTATGTACGACCGGTAGAGCGGATAGGTGGAGCCGAACTTTTTGATCCGTGTGCGGATTAAATTCGTGCGAGATGTTTGCTAGAAACGTTGGCGGAAAACCGCGGAAAGAAGTGGGTGAAGCTTGAAAGATCGAGCGATTGTAATTGGGTGAGCAACGTTCGAATCCTTTCCGAAGCGCCATTCTCTCGTAGCAACCTTGCTCCCCTTGCGGTGGGCCAACAAGTTTGGCGCCGTGCTGCGGATTTATTCGCAGTAGTTTGGGGCGTTGCATTCACTGCGTACTCTCGCTTTAGGCATAGGGCGTCGTCTAGTCTCTGCCTTCAGGCGATTCACCCCGTTTTCGGTCGCGACGGTTAGGCAGATTAAGGAGCAACTGACCGGTGGAGCACGCGTACTCCCTGTTGCCAACTCTCGTGTGTCCAGCGTTCTGGTCGGCCCACCGGTTTGCCTTCTCCGGCGCTCCAGCAATGTGTGCTTTTCAAGGTGATCACAGTGTGGGCTGACACTGAGACGGAAACTGACTTTCTCAATTATTCTGAGATCGCAGAGTTGATCGCCGAGCTTATTTCAACAGCGAGCTTGTTGCCGCTTTCGCTTGGCGTTTTCGGCGGGTGGGGTGCGGGCAAGTCCAGCACCCTTCGGCTCGTTGAAGCCGAACTCGGCAAAGCACCCGAGCGGTATCTCGTCATCAGATTCGACGCTTGGCTCTACCAAGACTTTGACGACGCTCGCGCCGCCCTCATGTCGGTGATCGCGTCTGAACTCTTGAGAGCATCGCCCCCCGCCATTCTGGAAAAGGCAAGGAGCTTGTTTGCGCGGGTCAACAAACTCCGTGCACTCGGTCTATTGGTCGAAGGCGGCGCAGCACTCTTCGGAGTGCCAACGTTTGGCGTCGCGTCGCGTGGCTTGGAGGCGATGGGCGACGCGTTTGCAGGCAAAGCCGATCAGGAAGACGTAGCCGCAATAAAGGCTGCGGCTGCGGACGTCAAAGCCAAAGCAACTGGCCTTCTAAAGGAGGCTCCCAGTCGGGAGCCTCCAGAGGAAATTGATGCGTTCAGACGGGAATTCGGTGAAGTGCTCGCAAGCCTAGACCGCACGCTTGTCGTTTTTATCGATAATCTTGATCGATGCCTCCCGGGCAACGCAATTCACACACTTGAAGCGATCCGCTTGTTCTTGTTCATGCCCAAGACTGCGTTCGTCATCGCGGCTGACGAGGACATGATCCGGCACGCAGTGGGACAGCACTTTCACAACCCGGGCGAGCGACACGTCGCAGACTACCTGGATAAGCTCATCCAAATGCCCGTTCGCGTGCCCCGCGCGGGCGTGCAGGAGGTCCGCGCCTACCTCTTCCTTCTCCTCACGAACGTAATCGTCACCGATCCCGCTATTCGCGAGAAGCTGCGTGTCCACTTGATGGAACGCTTGCAGTTGTCGTGGAAAGACAACGAAGGCTTCGACGTAGAACGCACGCTTGAGATCGTTGGCCGAAGAGACGACGAACCGCTCCGGCTCTCGCTGGAGATGGCGGATCGTATGGCGCCGATGCTCGCCCATGCCACACGCGTACAAGGCAATCCGCGGATCGTTAAGCGCCTGCTTAACGTCGTGCGGATGCGGGCTTCCATCGCTCGCAAGCGAAAGATGCCTCTCGACGAGACAGTCATCGCGAAGCTGGCCCTCTTTGAGCGCTGCACCGACATGACGGCCACTGAGGCGCTACATGATGCAATCAACGCGGCCCCGGCGGGAAAGCCCGCCTTGCTGCAAGACCTAGAGACTGCGGAGTCAGAGGACGAAGTCAAAAGGCAATTGCCCGAGGCTTGGCAAAAGCACTTCGCCTTCATCTACGAATGGGTGAGGCTCGCTCCAAAGCTCGGAGGAGTCGACCTTCGTCCCGCCGTCTATCTCGCCCGGGAGACGGTCCCACTCCGCCTCTCGTCCACGGCTTTGTCACCCAAGGCGCTGCAAGCGATAGAAAGCTTGTTGCAGACTGCCACTATCAGCTCGAAGGGCGCCGCCAATGCCATTGCGGCGCTCGACGGTGGTGAGCGAGTCCTGGTGATGGAGCAGCTCGTTGGCGAGATCCGCAAGAACGCCACTTGGGACAAGGTTAGATCCGATTTTCGGGGCGCGGTATTGTTGGCCCGAAGCTCGCCCGATGCAGCCAAGATATTCGCTCGCTTCATTCGGTCACTTCCAAAGCGCCCGCCTTGGATGAACACGCTCCTCAAGGATGACGACTGGTTCGAGGAATAAGCTGCGATGGGAACTTCGGCGTCCAGCAAAGGACCGAAATCAAATTCTCCGCTCGTACCTCCTTGGGCAGACGCCGACGATGGCGCACCGTTACCCGAGCCAGAAGGGCAGAGATTTCGTGGATTTCGTACCGAGTTTGGCCGGGCAATCGGTGGTGCAGCCGGTACTGGCAGTGCGGGAGGCAGTGGTGGTGGGGCCGCAAGCGGTGGAGCGTTTCTTCGCTCCGCGCTCGGCAAGTACGCACGCGAAGCCACAGGCGGCTCCTCCGTCGGCCCACGGCGCTTCGGGCCGGCTTACGCCGCTGGCGCGAATCTCGCTCAGACCATCGCCGAACTGCGATCGGGCGGCACAGGTGAGGACGCTGCCGGTGTCGACCTCTCGGAGCTTGTTGGTCGGCCGTTGGATTTCGCGGCACAAGAAATCGCGCGTGCATTGGCGCCCGAGAACGCGGATGCAGACCAAGTTACCGCCGCCATTCAGGAGGCGATGGCCGAAGCATTGCCGGGCGTCGAGGTTTTTGATCCTGCTTCTATTAAGATGGACCAGATCGTTCAGCTACTCGTCGAGTTCTTCAGCCGCATTCTGTTTCAGGAGATAACAAACGTGGCCGGCGACGCGTGGAACAAGTCTCCCGACGCGGAAATGACCACGCAGACCGAAGCGGCCTTGCTTGAGCTGGTAAGGGTCGTTGTGGACAAGCATCTTTCCCCCCGCCTCGCCGCCGGAAATATCGGCAGCCTGACGCGTACGCAGATTGCGGCGCTTGAGCGCGCCGCCATAGAAGAGGTTTGGCGTGAATGGGAAGGGTACGAATGACGCGCCTCATCTTTCACGTCGACCGCGACGAAATTCCAAAAGATCCGATCAACGATGAGATTCATGTTTGGCTTTACGGTGGTAGCCCTCCCTATCCACACGTTGGCAGTGTCGGCGCTCAAGCCATGGAAATCGCTTCGCGGTTCACCGTAAGGCCGACCGCCGCAACGATTGACTTCATGTCGATTGCGATGGCGGTGACGGCCGCAGATACCTTCGTCCTTCGGGGCGATGCGCCAGAAGGCTGGAGTAGGTCGTTCGAAATCAAGTTGCCGCTGGCAGAGCCGGATCGTTGGCAACGTTTGGCGCCGCGGCTGGAAGCCGCGCTCCGGTTCTTGAGTTCCGATCAATGGTTCTTCGATTTCGGACCTGGGGGCGCGCAGCCACCGACGACAGCAGAAGTTCGCCGAAAAATCGACGTCTTTGACCTTTCCAAGACCGACTGTGTGTCGCTCTTTTCCGGTGGATTGGACAGCGCCATCGGTGCGCTCGACCTGCTTGCCGCGGGGCGACGGCCACTGCTTGTAAGTTACGCGTCGCGTGGTGACGCGGAGCGGCAAGAAGCGGTGGGCCTGTTGTTGCCTAACAAGTGTCAGAGAGTCTCGGTGAACACCTATCCAACATGGTCGGGCCCCGACGATGATAGTATGCGGACTCGCAGCTTTCAGTTCCTCGCACTCGGTGCCCTAGCCGCTCAAGCGATAGCAACCTTCCGCGGCCTCCAAGCGGTTCAGCTGCACGTCTGCGAAAACGGCTTGATCGCGCTGAACCCTCCGCTCACCCCACGGCGAATGGGCTCGCACAGCACACGAACGGCTCATCCGTTCTTTCTCGCCAGTATGCAGGACATATTTAATGAGGCGGGCCTGCCAGTGGCGGTACTCAATCCTTATGAGCACAAGACCAAGGGCGAAATGGTCGCCCCCTACGCCTCTTCGCCCAAGTTCGACGCCTTCGTGGCCGAGACAGTCTCATGTGGGAAATGGAAGCGAAAGAACCAGCAATGCGGTCGATGCGTCCCGTGCCTCATTCGCCGGGCGTCTCTTCATGCGGCAAATCTGCCTGACCTTACTTCATATCAGTCGCCAGAGTTGCACGCGGTACTCGATGATGAGAACGGTCGTGACGACTTAATCGCCGTACAGAGCGCAGTCATTCGACTGGAGAGTGTCGACATAAGACGTTGGGTACTTCAAGCGGGTCCGTTGGTGGCCGACGATGCAGCGAGGCAGGCCTATTTCGATGTGGCTCGTCGTGGCATGGATGAGCTTGCCTCCTACGTGACTGCTGCCGGGGTTTGACTTGTGATCGATTTTCACTGCCACCTGGATTTGTTCAGTGATCCGGAGAGTGTTACGGCAAAAGCCAACGCAGCAGGAATTCACGTCCTGTCGGTGACCACGACACCGAAGGCATGGCGTAAAACCTCGGCGCTTGCAAAAGGGAAGCGGCACATTCGAACGGCGCTCGGTCTTCACCCGCAACTTGCTCACGAGCGGAACAACGAGCTTCCGCTTTTCGAGGCGCTACTTGATGAGACGCGCTACGTCGGAGAGATAGGGCTCGACGGTTCTCCAGGCTACGGTCAACACGCGGATATCCAGATGCGCGTTTTCGAGCGTGTTCTTTCGATGTCAAAAGAACGAGGCGGCAAGATATTTACGATCCACAGTCGCGGAGCCACCAGCGCGGTGATCGCGACGCTCCGCAAGCATCAGTGCGCAAGATCTGCCGTACTGCATTGGTTTTCCGGAACGCATCGGGAGTTGGCCGATGCCGATGCGCTCGGGTGCTGGTTCTCAGTGGGACCGGCAATGCTGCGGTCAGAAAAGGGTCGCAGGTTGGTTGAGCGCATGCCGCGGGACCGCGTCCTCACGGAGACCGATGGCCCGTTCGCACGCGACAAAGATAGACCATTGGAACCTGCCGACGTGGTTGTCGCGCAGCGACAACTCGCGAGTATTTGGGCTATTGATCAACAGGAAACCGATCGATTGCTGCATGGCAATCTGGAGACACTGGTAGCGCCGCCAGTGCGGTCTGCATGATTCTGTACATCCATCCGTTGCCAAAGCGAACCAGCCAGGACACGCCCTGATCAGCCCTGCGTTCTGATTGGGATGTCGGACACGTAGACTTTCTTGTGCGGCTCCGCGATGCCTAGTTTGCCCAGCACCTCACAGAATGCCTCGAATACGGCTTCTCCATACTGTGTAGGGCCTATGATGAGCCGGTCAAACAGCTCGCTCATCTCAATTCCAGTGATACCGTTGGCGGGGTCGTTCTGGAGTCGAAGCGCACATACTGGTTGCGGAATACCGCGAACGACTTCAATTGACCGGCTCACGTATTTTGATTCCTCGAAAAGAGGTGAGTAGAAAATGCGCCACTCACGCTCCTCTTCGAAGCCGCGGTGCTTTACGCAGAGGCAGGCTAACCGGAACGCATGGAAGAGCCACGTGTGAACACTCTCGGCGCCCTTTGACCGCAAGTAGTCTGCGTTGGCCTCTATGCCCACTACCAGGCGTTCGAACGCGGAGGGAAAGTCTTCGTTCCTCAAATAGGTGATTGGGCTGGAGTATACGGCTAGGTTTGTGGTGTCCCTTCCAAACGGTTCGCCGTTGAACACAAGTGCGACGCTTGCCGCACCTGGCCCAAACGCCCGCCACATCGAAAGACGGCCGTGCCGATCTTCGTCTGAGTGGTGTTGCGATACGCTGCCGATGTACGTGTTTGTTCGAAAATGCGGCCACCAGTCATTGAACGCGGCTTCAAACTGGGTTGTGAATCCGGGGAACAATGCGTTCATTGTCTTCTTCAGTCGCTCGCCGGTGGAGCTGTCGTATGCCTCTTTGAGGCATGCGCTGCCGTGGTTCACTTCCATGAAATCCGCCATGCAGGAAACCTTGCGCATCCAAAACGACTGGCTGCGCAGGATGCCAAGGGCACCCTCTGCAGTGGTATAATGCGCGAATCGCGCTTTCCCGGAACGAACGTCCTTCATGGGCTGCGCGGCGTAGGGATGAAATATCTCCAAAAGGCGTTCGGCGGCGGCAGTGTCATCGGTCATTGCGGTTGTTCTCGCGTGTGTTCCGCATCGCAGAATCGCGAAGCAGCGAAATTTTACCCGTTCCATCCCGTGCAAAAGAGAGGAATCAACTATGGAAGAGTATCGACGGATCGACCGGGCGCTTTATCTCGCGAGCCTTCCCGCTCCTGTTCGCTACGCTGACAGGCCGGCGAGGTTGACGGTTGGGCCGCATTGGAGTGTTGAGCAAGACGCTCGGCATAATCGAGGCGAATATGATGCATTCCCGGTGCTTGAGCGGTTCGCAGAGCTTCGCAAGATCGTCGCCCGGTATGAGATATTCGCGGCGATCTGGCCTCACAAGCTCGCACCCAACGGCTTTGGATTGCTTTTCATCAAGGGCGAGGAGCTAGCTGAAATCTCGGGAGAGCAGGCACGCGACTTGGCAATTGGCTTCTTCAAAGCTGATGACGCGCCGCATGCACAGGGGCTGAAGGCAGCGCTCGACATCAAAAGATTCGTCGAAGTATCGCCGCAACTCCCTAAATGAATGAGGACACCGCAAATGTCGATCCACAAATTGGACCTCGCACGCAATTTGCTTGCCGCGCAGTTTTCTCAGCGAGAGCGCGCGGTTGATGACGAGATACGAGCGATCGTTGGCGCACAGGCGGCGAAAGGTTCCCTGCTTTCGGGCGGCACGCTTCGAAAACTTGGGCGGTTTGCGGAGATGGAGCTGAGGTTGCGGACAGATTTCGCACTCGACGTTGCGCGGCGCGTAAGCGCTCTCGAAACCGGCGCCACGACCGTGTTCTTTGCCAACGTCAAGGATCTGATCGAAACGAACGTTGTCAGCGCATACAAGAAGATCTGGGAAGCGATTGTCCAGGACCCGACTGTCCAGCGATTACAGCAGACGAATCCCCGAGGTGTTGAGACGATTGAATGGGAATTCTCGACCGTCAGAATCGAGCAGTGCCAACGCGTTCAGGCGGAGATTGACCTTCTTGCCGCCGAGGTTGGGGGGAATTCTGCAGCCGTCGTTCGATCAGAGGGTCAACTCAAGACGGCCGCGATCGTTGCGGTGGATGTTGTGGGGTATTCTGCGCAGGCGAAAGCGGACCAAGAGAAAGCTTTGCGGGATGTGTTTTCCGTTCGCGCTACTGTCGATCGACTGTCAACGCCGCTCGGGGGGCGCATGTTCAAGGCTATGGGCGATGGGTTCCTGCTGGAGTTCGCATCCTGCGCGAATGCGATTGAGGCGGCGTGGCAAATTGCTCTCGAGTGTAAGCCCGCTGTGCGCGTTGGCGTGCACGCGGGTGACGTCGAGCAGCAGCTCGATGGAGATTTGCTTGGTCACAATGTGAATGTGGCTGATCGGATTCGTGCGCATGCCGAACCGGGATCTGCACTCGTCTCCGTTGACGCTCGTCGGATGGTGCGGGGCCCGCTCTTGGACCGGCTCGTATCGCGCGGCGAGCAGCCGCTTGCAAAGATGGACGAGACGATCGAGCTGTTTGAGTTAACCGCCGGTAAGCTGAATTGAAGGTTCGCGGCTGCGGAGCCGTTGACTTGCGTGCCGCGGGCTCGCAGTTCGGGCGACAAGCGTTCGCGGGTGTTCTTCACACCCCGCATTGCGAAGCGTGGCATCAGCGCTGCACAGCTATTGCAGTACGCCGACGAGGACGCGTTGAGCTGACCAAGACTCTGGCAGATCCCGGTCCAGTAGTGTGGCGAGCGATAGTCCACCAGTTCGGTGCCCGCTCAGGATCAACCGTTGCAGGTCCGGCGCAAGAAACGCTAGTCGCAATGTCAGCCGTGTTTGCTTTCGATCTATCAGCTCTCGGTTCGCAAGCTCGTCCAACGACGAAACCTCTCCCGCTAAGATCAAGTCGATCCAGCGATTCGCCCGCACCAGCGCCGCAACCAGCGCCTTGTTCTGCTTCGGCTTGTGCGCAGTCCACGCGATACCGTCCCAGCCTTCAGCGTGTTTCGCGCCGCCCCAAGTTTTCAGGTGCGTCTCAATAGACAGGACCACCGCGTCCGCTTGCAACTCGACCTTCTCATTCTCGCTCAGGCGTTTCACGCCAGCGTCGATCTTCTTGCGCGAACTCGCGGCGCCGATTTCGCCGATCGCCTCGGTAGCGATCATAATCACGACCCTCTCCTTGCCGACTTGAATGCGACGAATTCCGACCCGCAAAGTTTCTCGCAGCGTCGAGTCGGGCTTTGGCGAGATGCCGAACACCTTCAGCTTTTGGACGACGAGCCCCTCTATTGCCTTCGCCGCCACACGCGGAAGACTGCCTGCTCTATCCGGCCGATGCTGAAGCAGAGCCTGGCTCACGTAGTACACGTTCGCAGCGCCGTCACCTTTCTTTCGGCTCCGCTGTGGCGTCATCGCGTTGCCACAATCGTCGAAGATCAACCCCGTCAGCAAGCCCGGACTCTCGCGAACGATGCTCGCCTTGCGCGCGACGCGGTTTTCTTCGAGGAGGGTTTGAACCTCCTCGAACAGGTCGGGTTCCAAGATCGGCTTGTGCTCGCCCGGGTAGACCTTGCCCTTGTGCATCGCGTCGCCGACGTAAACGCGATTGCGTAAGAGGTGGCGTAACGGACCCACATACCAGCTCCCGCCGCCAACCGATTTGCCGGCGACGGACGTCCAGGCCTTCGTGGTGATCCCCTTTGCGTTCAGCTCGGCGGCGAGCGTGCCGACCGACCCCAGCGCCAGGTAGCGGGTGAAGATGAGCTGGACGGTCTCCGCCTCGGCCCTGTTGATCACGAGCTTCCGCTCCCGCGCGTCGTAGCCTAAAGGCGGGCAGCCGCCCATGAAGATGCCCCGCGCACGCGATGCCGCGATCTTGTCGCGAATGCGTTCCGCCGTGACCTCGCGTTCGAACTGCGCGAACGACAGCAAGACGTTCAACGTCAAGCGCCCCATGGAGGTGGTCGTGTTGAACGACTGGGTCACGGACACAAACGACACCGAGCGCTTCTCGAAGCGCTCCACGATCTTGGCGAAGTCGGCGAGCGAGCGGGTGAGGCGGTCGATTTTGTAGACGACGACGGTATCGATCAGCCCGGCATCGACATCTGCCAGCAGTTTGGTAAGGGCAGGGCGCTCCATCGTGCCGCCCGAATAGCCACCGTCGTCGTACGCGACGCGGACGAGTTTCCAGCCCTCGTGTTTCTGGCTTTCGATGTAGGCGGCACACGCTTCGCGCTGTGCATCCAGCGAGTTGAACGCTTGCTCTAGTCCCTCTTCGGTCGACTTGCGCGTGTAGATCGCACAGCGAACGGTCTTCTTGTCCTTCATGGCTGCACCTTCGCTGCAGGCACCGCCTTGGGCGCCTCCATCCCAAAGAATCGCGGCCCCGACCACCGCGTGCCTGTGATGGCGCGTGCCACTTCACTCAGGCTTTGGTACCGCCGCTCCTGATGCTCAAACCCTTGGTCGAGCACCAGAACGCGATGCTCGACCCCGCGCCATTCCCGCACCAGCACCGTCCCCGCCTTCGGCCCCGGCGCCGCCGGGCTCAGAGACTGTCCCTTGGCCTGCAGCCGCTGAAGATGGCGAAGGTGGCGCTTCGTTTCCTCGTCAAGATCGCCGTAGGCTTCGACCTGGATTTTCCAGGCGATCAACCGGCGCAGAATGTCGGCCGATTGAATCGTCGGCACTGGCGCCCGAAAGCGCCGTTGCCAAATTTCTCGCAGGCGATCGACGCCAAGCCCCGCGAGGGATTCGATTTCAGCCACGATGGCTTGATCAGGGTCGTTGGCGCCCAGCGGCGCCAACTCTCGATTCCTCTTACCCATGGCCCGCGACCTACCGGCCGGCGATGCGATAGACGCGGATGCCGTCGCGGTCCTCGGTCACGACCTTGAGGCCCAGCTTACGCTTGACCGCTCCGGCAATCGCACCGCGCACGGTGTGGCGTTGCCAGCCGGTGGCCTTCGCGATCTCGTCCGCACTTGCGCCGCGCTTGGTTCGCAGGATCTCGACCACAAGGGCGAGCTTGGTCTTGCGATCTGCAACCGGTCGGGCCGGGGCTGGTTGCTTCTGCTTCGCAAGGACTGCTGATTTCGGTGGCGTGATGACCTTCGTTGATTCAGGCTGCTTGAGCGCTGCTGTGCGGGTGCGCCCCGCCTTTACAGGGTGGGTGGGCCCGAAAGTGGTCTGTGCGGCGAGCTTTGATTTGGTCGAAGTTGATTTCGTCATGGATGGTCCTCCTCGGCGGCAGAAGCGCCGCCACGGCCCGAGGCCCCGGGAGGCCAAGGCGCTGCGGGGCATCGAGGCGAGGTGGACGTTGGGGCTTGGAGCTAGTTGCTCATCAGCCTCTTCAACAGCGAAGCCGCGTTGAGCAGCGTGTTTGCCTCGTACAGCGGCTGCTCGATAGCGAGGGTAATGCGAATAGCTTCGTCCACGTTGCCGACGCCTGCGCAGGCTTTGGCCGCCTTGGCCGTATCCGCCGCTTCTGCAAGGCGCTCGTGAACCAGGTCGATGATGCTGGTCAAAACCGGCGTTGCATCCTTGATCGTCATGTTGGTGCTCCCTAACCGGTGCGATGCATGCTTCCTTTGGCGCCGAAGTCGACTTCTATCTGAGCAATTCCATTGCTCGTTCGAGCCACGCGACGTCACATGATAGCTGGGGGCAGGTTACTCCCAGCAGCCCGCTCGGCGGCATCAAGTCGGCCCGAAACGAACGCGCACAGACTTATGACGCTGCGGTGTCGCCTCAATTGCCCTTCGCCATTTGCAGCGCGATCCAATCTAGGAAGCCTTGCCCTGGCACGCGCTCGGTCTTGATCCACTCGAGTGCTTGAGAAAACGAATCGACCTGATCGTCGTATCGGCCGTTCGGGAAGATCGTAATCTCGTGCAGAAAGGCATCGACCCATGGCGCGTCCTTTGGAAGAAACACAAAGCCAGCCTCCACTGTCGGCGTTTGTGCGCAGAGGCGCATCAGCTTGTCGCCCAACGGCTTGCAACCACGAACGCGCTCAAGCCCTTCGTTGCGCAATTCTTGGATCAGTTGTGTTCCCGAAGCCTTATCTTCGATGAGTATCTCGTGCGCGCCATACAGGTCCGCCTGTTGGCGAACCGCCCGTTTCAGATCGGGAAAGATCATCTGCTTGCGGTACACGTTGATCATGTAGATCTCGTGGCCGGCGACGCCGTACGTCGTGCAGACGCTGAAGTCGCTCAGTTCCGTTACCTTGTTCGCCGTATCCCAGCTCTGGACGATCCGGTCGAACCGAGCCGGCTTCTGATGGAGTTCGTAAAAACGGAACCAGCTCCGTTTCATGTGCCCGCCGTCGGCGGGGAGAGGCGACTGCTGGTATTGCGCCGAAAATGATGCGCTTCCCATCGCCGAGCGCATTTCTTCGAGTTTTTGAAGCGGCTCGCGGTCGGGATGCAGAACATCGCCGAGGTGACGCACATGAACGCGCCCGCCGCCGAGCGGAATTTCCATCGATGTCTCGGCGATCGCGGGAAGGCATAATTGGTCCCAGACCTCAGGGTTTTTCGCGAGCTGGCTTCCAATTAGGTCGTCTTCATGCAACCGCTGCTGCACGACGATGATGACGCCCTTCCGCTTGTCGTTTAGCCGCGTGAGCAATGTGTTCGTGAACCAATGGTTCACCCGCTCTCGCGCCGACTCGGAGTAGGCGTCCTCGGGCTTCAGCGAGTCGTCGACGATGAGGTAATTGCCCCCAAGGCCGGTGAGGGTCGCTCCGATCGACGTTGCGAGACGAGAGCCGCGCGCCGTCGTCATGAACAATTCCTCGGCAGATTTTTCCGGGTCGAGGCGCGTTCCGGGGAAGAGGTCGCGATACCACGCGCTTTGCAGGACGGCACGGCAATCGCGCGAGTGCTTGTTCGATAGTTCCTTCGAGTAGCTCGCGCAGATCACCTGCGCTGCCGGATCGTGACCGAGAATCCAGGCAACGAACGCAACAGATATCGCGATGCTCTTGCCGGCGCGTGGCGGCAAACTGATCATGAGGCGTGTCACTTCTCCGCGCATGCAGAGATCGAGGCGATGCGAGATCGCCTCCATGTGCCAGTTGTCCAGGTAGCTCTCGCCCGGCGCCACCGTCTGAAACACGCGGTGGACGAAGGCGTTGAGATCGGTGCGCAACACAGCGCGTAGCAGAGCGGTGCGATCACTCATGAGCTGCTACCTCCCTCATCCGCGGTCGTCGTCGCGGCCGCAGCTGCCGTGAGTTCCTCTGCAATCTTTCGGCGAAGGCGAGTCTCGAAGGCGGCCAAAACCTCATCCTCGTCCTGGCTCAAGGGGATCGAAGGCGCGCTCGCCGCCTCGGCGTCACCCTCGATCTCCGCCAAGAGTCTAAAGGCGGTGTCGCTGTCCTTGCCGCCCTTCTGCAAGGCGCGGTTGATCGTTCCCTTGACGAACGCCTCCTTCTTTGTGATCTCGCGGACGTGCTGGCCCTCTCGGACTTCGATCTTTTGCTCGAACTCGCGGCGCGCGAGTGTTTTCAGGTTCTTGGTGCCCTTCGGGCGTCCGCTTGGATTTCCGGATTGCCCGGGCTTGAAGCGCGCGTGCGCGGGCGGTTTGCCGTAGCCCACCCCATCCGATGAGGCGCCACCTGCCTTTGCTGGTTTGCTCCTTTTCTTCGACATGATCAGCGCGCCCCCTTGGATTTCGACGGCGTTGATCGCTGGCGCGTAGTTCGAGCTTTGGGTGCGGCTTTGCGTCCCCGACGGGCCATCTCATCGAACGTGAGGCCGGAGGCTTTGTGGCGCGCGGCGTCGCCCGTGTAGATCTGAAAGCGCTTGATGACAACATCGACATAGTGCGGGTCGATCTCCATCGCGAAGGCGCGGCGGCCAACGCGTTCGGCCGCGATCACGACGGTGCCGCTCCCGGCGAACGGGTCTAGGATGATCCCGCCCCGCTTGCTCGCGTCCATGATGGCGTCGGCGATCAATTCGACGGGCTTGACCGTCGGATGCATCGCTAGTTCTTCGCTGCGGGCTGCACCAAAGCTGTTCACGCCAGCGTAATCCCAGACGTTGGTCCGGTAGCGGCCGTGGCGGCCGAGTTCGATGTTATTGATATGTGAGCCGCGACCCGACTTGAAGACCGCGACAAGCTCGTGCTTCGAGCGGTAGAGCGAGCCCATGCCGCCGTTCGTCTTGTTCCAGACGCAGAGGTTCTTCAGTTCGGTGAAGACGCCGCGGCCTGCGGTCAGGAGTTCGAAGATGTGCGCCCAGTCCATGAAGAGGTAGTGCAACGAACCATCGACGCTGTTCGCCTTGAGCTGCCGCATGGCCGACGATAGAAACGCGGTGAACTGGGTTTCGGTCATTTCGCCGCTCGCCATGGCGAACTCGCGATGGTGCACGCCGCCGAGACCGCCGGCGTGGCCGTCGATCACCACGTTGTAGGGTGGGTCGGTGAGGCCCATTTGCGCCTGCGAGCCCGCCATCAGCGTCGCGAAGGCGTTGGCATCTGTCGCGTCACCGCAATGGAGCCGATGACGGCCCAAAACCCATGTGTCGCCAGGTTGGGCAACCGCGGGCATCTCAGGGTCGATGGCCGGGACGCTGTTCGCCTTTTCGTCTGGCTGGGTTGTCGAGCCCACGAGCAGTTGATCAATTTCGGGAACCGAAAAGCCGCTTATCGATAGGTCGATCCCCGCCTCGGCCAGGTCCTTGAAGGTCAGGGCCAGTGCGTCATCGTCCCAGCCAGCGTTCTCGCCGATCTTGTTGTCGGCGAGCATGAGCAGGCGCAACTGAGCTTCGGTCAGGTCGCTCACGAGAATGGTCGGGACCTCGCGAAGCCCCAGGATTTTGGCGGCTTCGCACCGGCCATGGCCGCTCAGTATGCGGTTTTGCTCGTCGCGAATGATCGGGCTTGTCCACCCGAATTCGCGGATGCTGGTTACAATCTCCTGCACCTGTGCCCGCGTATGGGTGCGTGCATTCGATGGATGAGGCTGCAGACTTCCGATCGGTGTCAGCTCTAGCCGCTGGTGGCGCAGCAGACTTTGGGCGAGTGCGCTCCGCGGCGCGTTAGGAAAATTGTGTTGGTGCTTGGGTTGGCGTGCGCTCATGGGTTTCGCGCTCCGCCTGTGGTGCGGCTGCTGTATCCAGGGTGCAGCCGCGGAAATTGCTTTGGAAACAAGGCGCAGATCATCGTCCGCCCTCCGTTGGGGGTTACAACTTCACTCCTCTTTTGAATTGTTCGTGCCGACTGCCCCGAGGGGGGCCCGATTCACTAGCCGTCCTTGCCGGTTGCCTTTGCAGGCCCGATTCTCGGTTAGGCTCGCAAGCCTACCAAAGTTCTGATTGCTCTTGGCAAGATTGTCGGAGTGGTTTCCTGTTGAAAAATTGACACCAGAGGATGGCAGAATCGTCAGCCATCACCGTAATTGCTTGCGAATTTCGATCAGCTGCGCGGGGCGAACCGTTAGCGCGTCGCTCCGATACGATTGCTTACTTCGCTTTTTGCAACAGCCAATCAACGAGCCCCGCATTGATGGCAGCATCGGCGAGCGCTTCACCGATCCACACATGCACGTGCTTGCGCCCGCGGGCGTCGAGTTGGCCCTTCGGGCTGTGGCAGAGGAAGAAGAAGCGGTCGTAGGAGCCATCGGCCTCGAACCGATCAATGTAATCGTCCAGCACCTTCTGATCGGATGCAGATTTGACCTGGACGAAGATGCGTTCGCCGGTCGTCGGCTGCTCTAGCGCTAGATCAAGGTCGGCTTGGTTCTTGCCTAGAACGGAGACGCGCCGCCAGCCGCTACGCGCGAAGATCAAATCCGCCAGCAACTCGAAATCGGCCTGGTGGAGCAGGGCGATCAGATCGACCGCCGCCGCCACCAATTCGGCCTTCGCCTTGACCGCACGCTCCACGGAGGGCTCGGTTTCTGCATTCAGTCGGCGAAGCAGGTACTCGCGCTCATGCACCTCGCAGATCGTCTGCTGATATGAGGCGACCTTGGTGAGCCTTGTGCTCAGATCGGTCATGCGCAGCGGCCTACCGTTGACGTCGGCGCATTTCCAACCGCCACGGATGCGCCTGAACCGGTCGCCGTAGATGACACCGTTGCCAACCGGCCAAATCACGTCTGGCTCGGCGATGCCCCACCAGAGCTTGCCATCGCTGAACGTGATCCAGAGGCAGTCAGCCTGTGTGTAGAACTCCCGCACCTCCCGCACGAAGTCGCGCGCCTTAGGGAGGCTCGTCGGTTTGACTGCTCTGTAGTGCTCGGCGAGCGCGTCCCAATCGCCCGCCGTTGCAAGGTCATGAAGATCCCGTGGATCGCCGAACGGCATCTCGCCGGCTGCAAGTGCCCTTGGCGCCCAGGCACTTCCCCGGCCCAGTCTGATGTAACGCACCGCTTTCGCGTCGATCCGGCTCATGGCGCCACGAAGCCATGGTTCCAGAAGAAAATCCACTTTTGGGATTATCCTGTTCTGGTATCAACTGCCTTCGCGCTTTCGGGCTCAAACCGGCGCGCGGTATGGGAAATCCATAGGCCCAAGCCAGCACAAGGTGCTGTGCGGCCCTCCGATGTCCGCAAATGCGCACGGGTCCGGGCGCCAACAGCGACCCTTTGGCTCTCAAACCCAAAACAGGATATATCCCAATGTAGGATAAACGAAGCTATCGTCCCGCCGTCACGGGGGTGGTGGGGCGATCATGAAGGAGCAGTATTTCGGCGACGAAAACGACTATAGGAAATACGCGCTGCTGCGCGTGCTGGCGCGCGCAGGTGCACTAACGATTGGCGTGTGCTGGATGCTCACGCCGCCGGACGGGCGAGCGGACGGTAACAAGAACGGGTACTTGAAGGACCCGAAGCGCTGGCATCACTACGATCCCCACTTGTTCGACTTCCTACACAGCGTATTGCGCGAGGGAGAGGTCAAGAGGCTCCAGGCGATCGAGCGGAGCAGCCTTCTGGTTGGCGCCACGTTCGTGAATGCTGTTGTTCCTGATGCGGCCGGGCCGCGGATGCAGTACTTCCAAGATAGTTTGCACCGCCTTCGGTCTTCGCAGCTTGTGTTCTTCGATCCCGACAACGGGATCGAGGTGTCATCGAAGCCGAAGGGTCGAAAGGATTCTTCGAAGTTTGTCTTCCTGGACGAGATCGTAGCGACCTATGCGGCCGGCTGTTCCATTTTGATTTATCAGCACTTTTCACGGCAGAAGCGGGCGGCGTTCGTTTCGGAGAAATGCGCGCTCCTGAAGCGGTTATGCAAGGGCTCGCGCGTCTGGGCATTGGCAACGCCACACGCGGTGTTCTTGCTCATCGGCCAGCCAGGGCACTGTGCGGCTATCGAGAGCGCGTTGCTCGATGTTGCGAAATGGCCTGCCGCGTTCTTGGCGTCAAGCGATCCTGATCTGTTTGACAAGGAACTCGGGTGCGCCAAGCGCGGATCGCTCTGACGCGAGAGGTCAGGCGTTCTTCTCGAATGGGCAGTCAACCAGGCTCGAACGCATTGATCCGGGAAGATCCTGCCCATAGCGCCAATACACCCTGGCCTGCCGCAAAAATCCACTTTTGGGATAATCCTGCTCCGGGATCAATTGTCGTGCCGCAATTCGGCCACTCAGCCAGCGCGGCATGCGAAAATCACTTCGATCCAAACAGCATGAACAGCTTGTGGAGCTGCTGACCGAGGCGCGCAAATCGGCTCGTCTCACACAGGCTCAGGTGGCTACGAAACTCGATCGGCCACAATCGTTTGTCGCAAAGTATGAGAACGGCGAGCGCCGAATCGATGTCGTTGAATTCTTGGCTATCGCAGCGGCGCTGAAGGCCGATCCAGTTTTGATACTCAAGCGCGTTGCAACCGGGGCAAGGTAGAAGCTCTCGTGGTGACAATCGGGTCCTCGGTCCATCGGCTCTGATCATCGATCATCATCACCATAGCTCCTTCCGGCCCGGGCAAATGATGATTTGCCGACACAATAGGCGCTTGAAGCTACAGTTGCTGTAGGGTGTAGCCTAGTCCCTTCGTTGCCAACCAAGGGGTGCCTGATGGGCTGGTTGATTGTCGTTTCGAACGTGACGCCGCTAGCTTTCGGTTTCGCTTTTGTCGCTGTAACGGTGGTGCGGAGCCTTTGGCTGCGCCGCACAGCCGGCGTGAACGCGTACGTGATCGACCATCGCGACCCGGTGCATCGCTTCGTTGCCGCGGTCTTTGCTGCTGTCGTCGTTGTTCTGATCGCATACTTTGTAGCAATCGCATTTTTGCCTCGTCTTGAGGCGCAATTGGGGCGTCCGGATTGGACGGTCAGCGATACAGCCCGCTGGGCTAGTATCGCCGTTATGAGCACCGCGACGATCTGGACGGGATACGCTCAGTTCAGCATGGGAGATTCATGGCGCATCGGTATCCCGCAGGGTGATGCGCCGCCGCTGCGAACGCGTGGGCCGTTCGCCGTGTCGCGCAACCCGATCTTTCTTGGGATGCTGGCATTTGTTTGCGGCATGACGTTGTGGTCGCCAAGCGCGGTCACGGTCGCGCTTTTGACTGCAACCTACATCGTGCTTGAGGTGCAAATTCGCGGCGAAGAAGCCTATCTGACGAGTATGCACGGCGAGGCTTATCGCAACTATTGCGCGCGGGTGCGGCGTTGGTTCTGACAGCACATCGGCGTGATTTTGCAGAGTTTGTCTGGCCAAGCGCTCAATTTGCGCAATTTTAACACTTGACGTCCACGGTAGCTTCGTTCGTGACTGATAGTCCTGCAGTCCTGTCCCTGGGTTTGATGCGCGGTTTGTTCGCCATTGCCACTTTGATGTTGGCGCTGTTCTTCGCAGCCGCGCCTGCGGAGGCTGCTTGCGAGAGCGGTGGTGAGGCCGCTATTGCCGCGAGCGATGTTCAAAGTGCAGCGGGCGTCCTTGCTGCCGTCACAGGCGGACACTGCCAGCATGTGCCGTGCTCCGATACGACGCACAATCATGTGCCTGGTGGATGCGCCGGACACTCGTTCGTTCCCGCATTCGCGTTCGAGGCGCCGCGTGTCGCAATCGTCAAACGGCGCGTTGCTTTCGCCAATGATACTTCGAACGGCCGCAACCTGTTGCCACCGGTTCCGCCGCCTTTAGCCTGACCCGATGCTGGCGCGCGCATGCGCGCACTTTGGCTTCGATGGGTAGGGATAAGCGGTAGTACGAAATCATGTTTCGTTTGAGGTTTGCGGCGTTTGTGTGCGCCGTTCCATTTTGCGTCGCGACTGCGTACGCGGAAGAAGAGCGCGGCCGCGCAAGCGGGCCCGAGATGGCGGCCACTTGGACGTTCGTATACCAGTCGGTGGAGCGCAATGCCGAGGTACAGGCTGCACGGGTGCGGGGTGAGCAAGCGCGTGCGACAGCGGACGCGATGTCGGCGCCGCTCTACAACCCCGAGATCGAGGGTGGCTTCGAGCAGTTCAAGAACGACGACCGCCGGCCGTCGAAATATGATGTCGGCTTGGCTTTGACGCTGGACGTCAGTGGCAAGTCAAACGCTCGCGGGCGGACCGGCAGCGCGGAGGCTGAGGGAACGTTGGTGGAAGCGCAGCGCACGCGTCTCGATGTCGCGCGCCGTTTGATTTCCACGTTGGCGGGCCTATCGGTGGCGATTGAGCGAGAAAAGAATGCGGCTGCGCAAAACGAAGCTGCACGGCAGTTTGTGGATGTCACGGAGCGCAGCTTTCGAGCGGGCGATGTCGGTAAGCCCGACGTCGATATCGCGAAGTTATCTCAGCTTGAGGCCGAGGGTGAGCGCCGTGCGGCAGAGGCAGAGCGGCTCTCCACACAACTCGATCTCACGCAACTTTGCGCGTGCGAGGCGACTGAGGCTCCAACGCTACCAGATTTGATACCTCCCCCGCCCGACCTCAGCGACGCGGACATCGAGCGCCTTCGCGATCAATCGCTCGATGTCGCGATTGCCAAAGCTCGTGTCGGCGCAGCGCGCGGCACCTATGATTTTGCGCAGCGATCGAGAATTCCGGACCCGACTTTGAGCGTTGGGATTGGTCAGGATGACGGGCAGCAGCTTTACCGCCTCAGCCTATCAATCCCGATTCCCGTGCTCAATTCGGGCGAGGCGGAGGCGCGGGCCGCCAACTACGGCCTTGCGGCCAGCGAAGTCGATCTGAGACGGGCGGCGCAAGAAGCCCTGTCGCGGGCAAGAATAAGCTATGCGGCGTACAGAACCGCGTTTTCAAACCTCCAAAGCTGGCGCCGTGAGGGTTCCGCGGCGGTGGCCGCCAGGTTCGATCAATTGCGCCGCTTGCTCGCTGCACGCGAGCTTTCAACAACCGAGTACCTCGTTCAATTGCGCGAGGCACTCTCGGCGGCCTCGCGGGGTCTTGAAACTGAACGAGCGGCTTGGGCTGCGTTCGCCGATTGGATCGCGGTTTCGAACGGCATGCCGGCAAACCTAGGAGGCAAGAAATGAACCGCGTTTTGGCGCTTTGCGCTGTTGGCATTGCCGTCGCCGTCATGGCGTGGCTGGTATGGTCGCAACTTGCTGATGCAACGTCTACCCCACCGGCAAAAGAAGCAGAACATGCGGAAGGTGGAGCTGGTCACGAAGGTGAAGGCGGCCATGAGGGCCAAGAAGGCGGCAACACGCCGACTGGCGAGGGTGGCGAAGCGCACGGTTCTGAAGCCAAGGTCATTGTGCTCTCACCAGAGCAACGCAAGGAGGCCGGTATCGCCGTCGAAGCTGTTCAACCGGGTCCGTTGCCCAAAGCGTTCCGCGCGCCGGGCGAAGTTCGCACCAATGATTTTGCGACGAATGCGATTACCGCAAGGCATCAGGCAATCATCGTTGAGCGAAAAGCCAAGCTCGGCGACAAGGTAACAAAGGGTCAAGCCCTCGTCGGACTCTTCAGCGCCGAGATGGCTGAAGCACAGTCGGCCTACATCCTTGCCGTTCAAGAGAGCAGGCGCGTTCAGCAGTTGGGGCGCGACGTGGTTGCCGCGCGCCGGTACGACGAAGCGGAAGCCCGGCGGCGCGAAACGCGGGCGAAGCTCGAAACATTTGGCCTTGCATCAAGTCAGATCGACGCGCTTGCCGCCAAGGGGCGCAGCGATCACCCTGCAGGCCAGTTCGATGTTGTCGCGCCGCAGTCGGGAACTATCGTTGCGGATGCAATCCAACTGGGCGCGGTCGTCGAACCTGGGAAAACCCTGTTCATCCTCACCGACCCCTCCAGCGTTTGGGTCGAGGCGCACGTGAGTCCGATTGTCGCGCCGGAGATTGCCGGAGAGTCGGCGAAGATATATGTCGCGAACAAGAGTCTGGATGCACGTGTCGTGCAGGTGCAACAGCAGATCGACGAGTCGACTCGGACGGTCGGCGTCCGCCTGCTGGCCGCAAACACTGACGGCTTTTTGAAGCCCGGATTGTTTGTAGACACGGAACTCTATGGAAAAGCCGAACAAGTGATGTCATTGCCGACTAACGCGATCGTTCGCGGACCGGACGGCGATTGGACGATCTATGTCGAGAACGCAAAGGGGCAACTTGAGCCGAAGGAAGTCGAGATCGCGTACACCGTCGGGTCACGCACCGTTGTGTCGGGCGTTCAGCCTGGAACTCGCGTCGTCACTCAAGGGGCATTTTTCGTGATGGCCGAGGCCGCCAAGGCGGGCTTCGACCCGCACAATCACTGAGGATTGGCGATGCTCGACACTTTCGTTCGCTATGCGATCACGAGCAGGCTGCTCGTGCTCTTGGGGTTGGCCGGCTTGCTGGTTGCCGCGGGCTTGATTTTACCGCGCCTCAACCTCGACGCCTTCCCCGACGTTACGAATGTGCAAGTCACGATCAACACCGAAGCCAACGGCCTCGCCGCCGAGGAAGTCGAACAGTTGATCACCTATCCCATCGAGGCGGTGATGTTCGCGCTGCCCGATGTCGAGGACGTGCGATCGATCTCCAAGACCGGCCTTTCGGTTATCACGGTGGTCTTCAAGGAGGGCACGGACATCTATTTCGCGCGGCAGTTGGTGTTTGCACAGTTGCAGGCAGCGAAAGAAAGTATACCGCCGTCGGCCGGTACGCCTGAGATGGGCCCGAACACGTCGGGTCTTGGCACGGTATTTCAGTACATTCTCTATCCGGAACGGCCCGGTGCCTATGACGCTATGACACTGCGCAGTCTAAACGATTGGGTCGTGAAATTGCTGCTCATGCCGGTCGAAGGCGTGACCGATGTGTTGTCGTTTGGTGGCGACGTGCGCCAATATCAAGTCGATCTCGATGCGTCGAAGCTGCTCGCCTACGATGTCTCCGTTTCGGACGTGCGCGATGCGGTCGAGCGCAACAACCGGAATGCCGGCGGCTGGTACCAAGATCGCGGCGCGGAACAGCTTGTCATTCGCGGCGTCGGTTGGATGCGGCCCGGCGAGAATGGGCTGCAGGATTTGGCAAACGTGCCCGTCAAAGAGAAAGACGGCGTCGTCGTCAGGGTTCGCGATCTAGCGGCGGTGAAGTTCGGCGGTGAGATCAGGCAAGGGGCCACGACGATCACGCTGCGTGACGAAGGCAACCGCCCCGTCTTTCTGGGCGAGGTCGTCACCGGACAGGTCCTGAAGCGCTTGGGCGCGAACACGGAATCCACGATCAAGGGGCTGCAAGCTCGCGTGCCACTCATCGAAAAAGCATTGCCGCCCGGGGTGAAGTTCCGTGTGATCTACGATCAAGCCGATTTGATCAACAAAGCTGTGTCGACGGTCACCGAAGCCTTGCTTGAAGCCTTCGTCCTAATCGTGATCGTCCTCATCGCGTTTCTCGTCAATGTGCGCGCTGCTTTCATCGTGCTGCTCTCGGTCCCGATTTCGGTGTTGTCGGCGCTTATCGGCATGGCGTGGTTCGGCGTGTCGGCGAACTTGATGTCGCTCGGCGGATTGGCGATCGCAATCGGCATGATCGTCGATGGATCCGTGGTGATGATGGAGAATATCTTCAGCCACCTAACCCACGGCCGTGACGAACGGACAAATGGTGAAACACACGACTATCGCTTGCTCATTCAAGAGGCGGCACGTGAGGTCGCGCAACCCGTGTTTTTCGCAGTCTTGATCATCATCGTCGTCTTCGCGCCGTTGTTCAGTCTGGAAGGTGTCGAGGGCAAACTGTTTCAGCCGATGGCGTTGAGCATCGTTTATGGGCTCGTGGCGTCGTTGATCGTTGCCCTGTTGGTTATTCCGGCCCTCGCGACTTATGCGTTCCCGAGGGGTGCGGTGCATAAGGACAGCCCGATACTCGTTCCCTTGGAGCGCCTCTACCGTCGGGTCCTGGCGTGGCTTCACGGCCGACACAGGCTGGTCCTTGGGGCCGCGGTCGGCGCGTTTCTAGCCTCTCTGACGTTGGTGCCGTTTCTGGGCACCGAGTTCGTACCTGAGCTCGAAGAGGGCTCGCTCAACGTGCGTGCTACGTTAGCGCCGTCGTCGAGCCTTGAAACGTCCCTCATCGTCGCGAGGAAACTGGAGGAGAAGCTTCTCACGTTCCCGGAAGTCCTTTACGCGACAAGTCGCGTCGGGCGTCCCGAACTCGGCGGCGATCCGGAGCCCGTCTCGAACATCGAAATTCTTGTCGGCCTGAAGCCGCACGACGAATGGACGAGCGCGCGCGACAGGCAAGAGCTGCAGCAGAAAATGGAAAAGGCGATGTCGGTGCATCCGGGATTGCTGTTTTCCTTTTCCCAGCCCATCGCCACGCGCGTCGACGAATTACTGTCGGGTGTGCGCGCGCAACTCGCGATCAAGTTGTTCGGCCCCGACCTCACCACGCTCGCAAAGAAGGGGCAGGAGATCGAGGCACTCGTCCGCCGCGTGCAAGGCACGACCGGCGTCGCGTTGGAGCAAGTGGAAGGCGAAGCACAACTAAGCGTGACGCCGCAACGCAACGTGCTCGACCGCTATGGCTTGTCAGTCAGCGAGGTTATGGACCTGGTGCAGGATGCGATTGGCGGCGCATCGGCCGGGCAGGTGATTAGCGGCAACGAGCGCTACGACATTTATGTCCGCCTGTCCGAACGGTTCCGCAACAGCCCCGAGGCTATTCGGGATTTGGTGATCAAGGCGCCTAATGGTGCACTGGTGCGCCTTGGCGACGTTGCCACTGTGAACATCGTGAGTGGACCCCCGCAGGTGCGCCGCGACGATGTGCAGCGGCGCGTCGTCATTCAAGCGAACGTCGAAGGACGGGACATGGGCGGCTTGGTCGCCGAGCTGCAGCAGCGGATCGGGACCGAGGTTAAACTGCCGCCTGGCTACTCCGTGGTTTTTGGCGGGCAGTTCGAGAATCAGCAACGTGCTCAGGCGCGGCTGATGATCGTCGTACCGATTTCGCTCGGCCTGATCTTTCTGCTTCTTTTCTTCGCCTTCGGTTCGGTCGGGCAGGCTCTGTTGATCATGGTCAACGTGCCGCTAGCGTTGATCGGCGGTATTGCCGCGCTCTTCTTGACTGGAACCTATCTCTCGGTTCCCGGCTCGATCGGCTTCATCGCGCTCTTCGGGGTCGCCGTCCTGAATGGCGTCGTGATGGTCAACGCCATCAATCAACGCGTGGGCCGCGACCACACGGTCGAGGAAGCTGTCGAACTCGGCGCCCTATCGCGGCTTCGCCCAGTGCTGATGACGGCGTTGATTGCGGCGTTGGGCTTGATTCCTTTGCTGCTGGCCAGCGGCGTCGGCGCAGAGGTGCAGCGTCCGCTTGCGACCGTCGTGATCGGCGGCCTCCTGACCTCCACATTGTTGACCTTGGTTGTTCTTCCGGCCGCCTTCGCGCTGTTTTCACGGGGCGTCATTACCGATCGGACTGCATGGCACGAGATGCCGAATCCCGCATAGGAGAGACTCGAATGTCCAAACCGGCATCATATTGGACTGCATTGGCCCTTGCCGGAACCCTTTCGTGGTTGTCAGTCGGCATTGGTCTTGCCGATGATCCCTTGAACCGCACGGCACTCATCACGGCATGCAAGACCGAAGCCAAACGCGGCCATTTGGCCGAGTTCCTTCAGGAAAGGCGTGAGCACGCAAAACGCATGGCTGTGATCTGCGACGAGTGGCTAGTCGTCGATGAGAAGGGGCGCGTTGACCTCCTTGAGCGCTGCCTGGCGGAGTCTCGTCGTGGTCCAAGTGTCGGACATCGTTCTCGCCCGTGGTACGCGTCTCACGTCTATCGCCTGAGGAAGATCTGCCAACAACTTTCGACAGCATGACGAATTTAGACGGCGTGACGTTGCGTTGTCTTGGGCCTTCGGGTGAAGGCCATTCATCAGCGTCGATACAACTGCTATTGAGGAGAAACTGCGGTGAAATCTGGGAATCTAGTGCTAGCGTTTGTTTTTGGCGTCGCTGTGGCGACGGCGAGTGCCGACTCTCTCCCTGAAAAAGGGCCGAACGGTGGGCAGATTCGCGAGTCGGGCGAGCATCACATTGAACTGGTGGTGAAGGCGCAAACGCTGACCGTGCATTTGCTCGACCATAAGAGCAAACCAACCAACGAAGCCGGTGTCACCGGTTCAGCAAAGGTGACAGCGGGCGCCGCGAGCGAAACGGTTGCGCTACAGGCCAAACCAAACGGCGTCTTCACTGGAGTGGGGAAGTTCCCCGCGACCGGCGCGCTCAAAGTCGAGGTGACGCTGACGCCGCCCAACGAACCGGCGTTGTCTGCGAGTTTCGATATTGCTCGCTAAGCCGTTGAGGAACGCGCGGTAATATCCGCGCGTTCCAATTTTATGTACCCTTGAACCTACAGCGACTGGAGGGTCTATAAACGGGGTGCGCGGATAATGCAGGCGCAAGGATTGAATGACATGCTGCCCGATGTAAAGGAAGCCTATGAACAGGAACTGGTGCTCGCCCGGCAGGCGCGTCGCAAGCGTAGTCTGGACGACGCCATTGCTCACATAGAGCGCGCGCACATCCTGGGACAACGATATTTGTTTCCGCACTTCTACACGCATGCGCTCCTATTGGCGATCGCTGTGGAGCGGGCCGACATTCGCGAAACTGTTGGGCAAGTCGTTCGTCTGATCGCCGTGGTGCCGGGTTATCTTTCGGGCTGGGTACCGAAGGGCAATACCGGCAGCGCGAACGTCTCGGCGCTACGGCCAATGACCCCGCCAGAGGATTTGGCGCCACTCTTGGCTCGCCACAGTGTAGCTCGGGATGTGGCAGCTCGCATGGTCTTGTGGGGGCTCGCCGCTTCTTTCTATTACCTGGTCGTGATGTCAAGCGGTCTGGAGGTGTTCCGTGGCCGGTGACGTTGTCGCTACGGCTGGCGTCGGCAACGGCAACGTGCGGCTGCGCGTTGACGGTATGGATTGTGCCGCCTGCGCTACCAAAATCAAAGCGGCCCTGGGCAAACTTGGCCACGGGGACGTAGACGTCGATGTTGCCGGTGGATCGGTTCTCGTTCGCACGAACGCTGCAGTCGACAAGCGCAAGATCGAAGAGACGATTCGTCAACTCGGCTACGAGGTGAAGAAAGAAGACAAAGCATCCTCGATCGAGAGCCACGCCGACGACGAGGGTGATGGTCCGTGGTGGGCCGGTGCGAAAGGGCGCTTGGTCATTCTCTCAGGCGCACTCGTCGGGATCGCATTTCTTCTTGGCCAGGTCGCTCCGTCGTTGAGCCCTTGGCCCTTCGTGATCGCCACACTGGTTGCGATCATTCCGGTTGCGCAGCGCGCCCTGTTGGCAGCCCGGGTCGGGGTATTTTTCACGATCGAAATGTTGATGTCGATAGCAGCCGTCGGCGCGCTTGTGATCGGCGCGGCCGAGGAAGCCGCCGTCGTAGTGTTCCTCTTCGCCGTGGGCGAGTTGCTGGAAGGTGTTGCCGCGGCGCGAGCCCGGCGCAGCATCTCGGCGCTGTCCGCGTTATCGCCAAAGACCGCGCGGCTGATTGAAGGCAACGGCATGAAGGAAGTCGCGGCAGTTGACCTATGTCCCGGTCAGCTCGTTGCCGTGCGTCCCGGCGATCGCATTCCCTGCGACGGCCGCATCGTGGACGGACAATCCGGCATCGACGAATCCCCGGTCAACGGCGAGTCGGTTCCCCGCGCGAAAGGGCCTGGGGACGACGTGTTTGCCGGCACGGTCAACATCGACGCGGCGCTTCGCGTCGAAGTGACGAAGGCTGCGGCCGATAACACGATTGCCCGCATCGTGCGCCTTGTCGAGCAAGCCAAAGAGGCGAAAGCGCCTGTCGAACGGTTCATTGATCGCTTTTCCCGCATCTACATGCCGGTCGTCGTGGTGATCGCGGTGCTGGTCGCGCTTGGGCCGCCGCTTGTGGCGGGTGAAGCATGGGGTACATGGACNNGGGGTACATGGACCTATCGGGCACTCGCTTTGCTGCTGATTGCGTGCCCTTGCGCGCTTGTCATATCGACGCCTGCCGCAATCGCAGCCGGTCTCTCGGCTGGCGCGCGGCGCGGCTTGCTTATCAAGGGTGGCGCCGTTTTGGAGACCCTCGGGACCCTTAAGACGGTGGCTTTCGACAAGACCGGGACGCTGACCGAAGGGCGTCCGCGCGTCACCAGCATCGAGGGCATTGACGGGTCCGCCGAGGAAACACTCCGTCTTGCCGCGGCGCTCGAAATGGGATCGAACCATCCGATCGCGCGCGCCATTCTCGCCGCCGCCGCCGAGCAAAACATCGCGCTGCCGTCGGCACGCGACGTGCGTGCTTCGGCAGGGCGCGGGCTGGCGGGCGAGATCGACGGAGTCGGGTATTTCCTGGGCAGTCCGCGATCGGTGGGGTCGCTTTCCGTCGATGTCGGACGCAGGATCGCCGAACTCGAAGGCCAGGGAAATACGGTCTCGGTTCTCAAGGGTGCGAGCGTTGTGGGCCTTGTTGCTGTGCGCGATGAGCCGCGCAAAGACGCCCGGGAGGGACTTCGGGCACTCAAAGGCCTCGGCGTTAGCGCCGTCATGCTTACAGGCGACAACCGCCGCACCGCCGATGCGGTTGCAGCAAGCCTTGGCATCGAAGCCCATGCGGAGCTTCTGCCCGAGGACAAAGCGCGTATCGTCGCGCAGTTGCAGGAAGGCAATCGGGGCCCTGTCGGAAAGGTCGGCGACGGCATCAATGACGCCCCCGCGCTTGCCGCAGCGGGTGTCGGCATCGCCATGGGAAGCGGTTCGGATGTTGCCATAGAGACCGCAGACGCTGCGCTTCTTAAGAACGACGTGATAGGCGTTGCCGAGCTGATCGCATTATCGCGAGCAACGCTTGCGAACGTTCGTGTCAACGTCGCCGTTGCGCTCGGCTCGAAAGCCATCTTTCTTGTGACGACCGTGCTCGGCATCACGGGAATGTGGATCGCAGTCCTCGCGGACACGGGCGCCACGGTGTTGGTAACGCTCAATGCGTTGCGGCTTCTGCAATTCCGGTTCAAGTCGCCGTGATGCGCGGTGATCCTATACACATGGGAGAGCTCTTGTGACGGACTGGGCCGAAACAGATCGCCGGTGGTCTATACTTTTCGCCACGTGGCTCGTTGCCCTTACCGCTGCGCTCGGAGCGCTCTTCATCGGTGAGGTTCTTGAAAAGGCTCCATGCTATCTGTGCTGGCATCAGCGCGTATTCATGTTTCCGCTCGCCGTAATTCTCGGCATCGCAAGCTTGCGGGCCGATACGAGTGTCGCTGTGTACGGATTGTCGCTTGCATTGATCGGGTGGCTCATCGCAGCCGCGCATTTGCTTCTGTACTGGAAGGTGATTCCGGCTGCGATTGAGCCGTGCGGATCATCGGGACCTTCGTGCACCGGCAGCGATATGGCGATCTTCGGCTCCATTCCCCTGCCGTTGTTGTCCCTTCTGGCCTTTACGCTGATAGCAGCGGGGCTTGCCGCCCTGGTGCGTGGGAGAATTTAGACATGAACAGACAGCTGATTGTCGTGAGCACGGTGATTGCCGCAATAGCAGCCTTTACCGTCGGCGTGCTCGTCGTTGGACGCTCACCAAACGACGCCTCCCCGCCGCCCACTCCGTCGGTGGAACAGAGCGCGCTCATCCGGCCGCACTCGCCAGTCGTCGGTCCTGCGGGCGCGCCCGTCACGATTGTCGAATTTTTTGATCCGTCGTGCGAAGCGTGCCGCGCGTTTCACCCGATTGTGAAGCAGATACTTGCGAGGTTCCCAAGCGATGTCCGGCTGGTGCTCCGTTATACGCCCTTCCACAAGGGGTCTGACGAAGCGGTGCGAATTCTCGAAGCGTCGCGCGCACAAGGCAAGTTCGAGACGGTGTTGGAGGCGCTGTTCGAGAAGCAGAGCGAGTGGGCTCTCCACGGCGCTCCACCGGATTTGGACCGTGCTTGGGCTATAGCCGGTGAAGCAGGGCTCGACCTCCAAGTGGCCAGGATTGCCGCTCAATCGAGTGAGGTCGAGGCGGTGCTGAAGCAAGATGTCGCTGACCTCACCGCATTGTCCGTCCAACAGACACCGACATTCTTCGTCAATGGAAAGCCGCTACCTGAATTCGGTCCTGAGCAATTGTTGGCGCTTGTACAAGCCGAAGTCGATAAGGTGAGGGCGGCAACTCGATGAACGGTAGCGCCGACGCTCTAAAGGCCGCAGACGGCAGGTCGGCTGCTCCGCACCGTCGTTCACTCACGCGCAGAACTCGCATCTGGCTCGTTTACCGCCTGGCGAGACGCTGCCACTAAATCGTCGTTACCGCACGACCTCTTGGGGATAGCTCTCCTGGAGGGATTTTTCGATGAGCGCTGACAGGGCCGGCGCGCTCCAGGGCATTGTCAACGTCAGGCACCGAATGAGCCGGTGCTGTCTGCAAAGTTCGACGGTAAGCGATGATCCGTGACAGTGGATGTACGTAGTTGCTGCCTGGTCCGCTGCCCTCGCTGGTGCGATGGTGCGGTCGGCTGTGCCAGCTTGCGACAAGCCGAGTTCGAGCGTATAGAAACCGATGCAGGATCTTTGGGGGCGAGTATCAAACCTGGAGAAAGACTATGAAGAGCTTATTTCGTATTTCGACTTTGACCGCGGTCTTGTTTGCGGCCGTACTGGGGTCGCAGCCCGCAGCCGCGAACCATGAATACGGCGGGTACGCGCAAGATAACTACCAAGCTTATCGGGAGTATTGTCGTGATCCCGGTTACCGTGCGCGGTATTGGGATTTTTGTCGGCAGTTTGCTGATGACGATAGCTACGATGGCCGCTACGACGGCGGCGGATCGTATGGCGGCTACTACAACAACGGATACGGGTATGGACCGCGTTTCCAGTTTGGCTTTGGCAACAGACACTCCGGCCACGGGTTGTTCGGTGGCCACCGCAGAGGTCACGGTCACACGTGGAGTGGAGGACATCGTGGCGGTCACGGCTGGGGTAGCGGACACCGAGGCGGTGGACATAGCGGTGGGCATCGCGGCGGCGGACACGGCGGCGGACATCGTGGTGGTGGACACCACTGAGTTAGGTGCGCGCACTGGTTTCACGGCCAATTCGAAACGCGGGGTCGGTGATTTGCGGCTCAGCGCTTGACGTAGCCCCTCATTCAGAGGGCCGCGCTTTTCGATCCTCTCGAAAGGTGCGGCTCTCTTAGGTCGTGGTGGCTGCGGTAAAGCATCGGCAGGCGTCGCGCAGACGATCGGAGGACGTTCAGCTATCGGCGCTTGCGATTCTTGCTGCCACCTGCAACGCGGTACTGTTGTTCGGCATCGCCGTTTACATCGCCGTCGAGGGTGCGTGTCGTTCTGTTGATCCCGAGCCGGTTCACTCGGTCGGTATGTTGATGGTCGCAATCCTCATCAATCTCGCAGCTATGCGATTACTTTCCGTCGGCAGCAAGAAGAGTCTGAACGTCAAGGGCGCTTATCTTGAAGTTTGGGCTGACATGTTGGGGTCACTCGGCGTGATCGTGGGCGCGCTCGCGATCCAACTGGCGGGCCAGCTCTGGATTGATCCTGTTGTGGCGTTTGCAATCGGCGTGTGGGTGTTGCCGCGTACATGGACCCTGCAGCGGCATACTTCTTGAGAGGGTCCGGCGCGGCGTGGTGTTGTCGGACGTTCGCAAAGCCATCGAAGACGTTCTCGGCGTTTGCGATTGTGTTGACAGGTATGCTCTGGGGCGGTCCAACGACGGCTGCAGCGATTGGACCTATGCCGCGCTGTGCCGACACCCCAACCAACTTTCCGCTATTCAAGCGAATCGAGGAGTGATAACGACTATCATTTGCAACTAAGGCTTTTCATGCGTTTCGGAGCGCTCGCCATCTTTGCCTTTTTGGTGCTGTGCGGTCTGTCCGTTTCGTCGCACGCCGACCAATCGGCACAAACCATATGGCGTCTGCTGGACTACGTATCGGTGGACTACGCGGGCGCCGTTGCAGACGGGAAGGTGATCAGCGATGCCGAGTACGCCGAAATGGTGGAGTTTACCGCTTCCGTCAGCGAGCGCCTCGGGCGACTACCAGAGACCGGCGCCAAGGCAGACCTCATTCGGCAGGCAAAACTATTGCAGGACGCCGTTCGGCGAAAAGCGTCGACGGATGAAGTTTCGCGGCTAGCGAAAAAGCTGGCGGGCGATCTGCTTGCTGCGTACCCGACCACACTCGCGCCTTCGTCAGCGCCGAACATTGCCCGCGCGGTTCCGCTGTACCAAGAGCAGTGCGCAAGCTGTCACGGTGCCACGGGCGGTGGCGACGGCGCACTCGCAAAAAATCTTGAGCCGCCGCCGATCGCATTTGCCGACAAAGAGCGCGCGGGAAAAAGAAGTCTGTTTGCACTCTATCAGGTTATCGCACTCGGCCTCGAGGGCACGTCGATGGCGAGCTTTGAGCATTTGCCGGTCGAAGATCGCTGGGCGCTCGCGTTTTATGTCGGTCAGTTCGCCTACACCGATACGGAAGGAAAAAAAGGGGGCGAGTTTTGGCAGCAGGATCCGAGCCTGCACGGCCAGATACCCGATCTGCAAACGCTCACCCAAATCACACCCGAAGTGCTCGCCGAACAAATCGGCGATGACAAAGCGCGCGCTCTAACGGCATTTCTCCGTCGGCACCCAGAAAAGCTGCAAGGAGAGAAAACGGTACAGTCCGGCGCGACATTAGCAATTGCCCGCGCGCGATTGGCTGAAAGCTTGCGCGCGTACGAGGCGGGCGATCATCGCGCCGCGGCAGACCTTGCACTCGCCGCCTATCTCGACGGCTTTGAACCCATCGAACCGATTCTGTCGGTGCGCGATGCGACGCTGATGCGGCGGGTCGAAACTGCGATGCTCGATCTCAGAGCCGCCATCTCGAAACGCGTACCGGTTGCCGAGGTTAGGGCGCGGTTCGCAAACGTCGGCGCCCTGCTCGACGAAGCCGGGGCAGCGCTCGCCGGCCGCGAAACAAGTTGGGGCGCAACATTTGTCGGCTCGCTCACCATCTTGTTACGGGAGGGTTTGGAAGCGCTTCTCATCGTTGTGGCGATGATCGCTTTTCTGCAAAAAGCAAATCGCACTGATGTCATGCCATACGTTCATGGTGGCTGGATCGCTGCGCTGATCGCCGGAGCCGCCACGTGGGCAGCGGCAACCTATTTCGTATCCGTGAGCGGCGCAAGCCGCGAGCTAACCGAAGGATTCGGCTCTCTCACCGCCGCGGTCGTGCTGGTTTTCGTCGGCGTTTGGATGCATGGCAAAGCTCAAGCGGGCGTCTGGCAAAAATATGTGCGAGACAGGCTTTCACGTGCGCTTTCGCAGAAGTCGGTTTGGTTTCTGTTCGTGCTCGCCTTCGTTGTTGTTTACCGTGAGGTGTTCGAGACGATTCTGTTTCTCGCGGCCCTCTGGACGGAAGGTAGCAAGTCGGCGGTGTTGGTTGGCCTCATTGTCTCCGTCATTGCTCTGGCCGCAACGGCGGCGGCGCTCCTCAGATACAGTCGGCAGTTACCCATAGGTCAGTTCTTCCAGCTGAGTTCGATTCTCATCGCGATCCTGGCGGTGGTACTTGCCGGTAAAGGTATCGCGGGGTTGCAAGAAGCCGGATGGCTCAACATTTGGCCGCTCGGGGGATTTCCACGCGTGGAATTTCTGGGCCTCTATCCCACCGGAGAAGGCGTGCTCGCGCAGATTCTGACTTTGATCACCATGGTTGCCGGATTCTGGTACACGAGTCGAACGGCCGCGCAAGTGCGAAGCTCAATCGACAGAATGTAGCGTCAATGCCGAGGTGCCATCGCGGATAGAAGTGAAATTGAACCGGTCGGCGTCGGAATAACCGCGACCTCGTGTACATGCCTAAAGCCCGCTTGTTCAATAAGAGAAGGTAACACGCCGTCGGCGTTGGGCTGCGTGTTCGCAACACCGTCAAAATTCTGTACTGTCAGACGAAAGAGGCGGCGCATAAGCCAAGAGCGCTGCTTGCTGTAGTCGGCGATGCACAACCGCCCGCCGGGCTTCAGCGCAAGTTGCATCGCCTCAAGAGCCGCTTTCTTCTCCGCCACCGGCACTTGATGAAACATAAGGCTCGACGACACGACGTCGAACGATGTCGAACCTGCTGCTCGCGCTGCGTCGCGCGCAAAGCTCTCCACCCACTTGATCTCAACATTTGCGGCGCTGGCCTTGTTGGTGGCGATTCTCAGGATGGCCGGATCGGGATCAAGACCGGTGATTGTAGCGGTGGGCGTTCGCTGCTTCAGCATGATCGCCAATGTTCCCGTGCCGCATCCAACGTCGAGGAGACGTTCCCCGGGCTGGAGTGCGATCAAATCAACGAGGGCTGACCGCCAGCGAGCCTCACGCGTCCAAAGCCGAATGGTGCGGTCATAGTCGCCAGTTAACTCGTGGCGACCGAGCGCTGGTGTGTAGCCGTTGTCGTCGGGCATGGCTTGCTCCTTAGTTCTTGACCGCACAGTGGTGACCAGAAGTAAAAACACCCCCATGGTGATCGCGGCGTCGGCAATGTTGAAGGCAGGCCAATGCCAACCCGCCACGTGAAAATCGATGAAATCTGTCACTCCGCCGTGTCGCCAACGATCAACGACATTGCTGAGCGCGCCCCCAATGATCAAACCCAATGCCGCGGACGTCACAGAGCCGTCCGACCTCCAGAGCCATGCCGCGAGCCATGCGACAACGGCCAATGCAAACGCAGCAAACACCCACCACGGCAGTCCGTAATCTCCAAGTAACCCGAAACTGATGCCGGTGTTTTTCACCAACACGAGATTGAGGAACGGAAAAATTTCGACGCCGCCGGTCCTGCTCACCGCAGGAGAGGCGAGCGCCAAAGCCTTGCAGGTTTGATCGATAGCAAAAGCGACCGCCATGAGGGCGATGCCGACCAAACGCGTACGCTGCATCTTCGGCGCTCCTTTAGCTCAGGGGATGGCTTCTTTCGGTTCTGTTTAGGTGTTTCCCGCGCGAGCTAACTCAGAACTGGCGTCGCGAACGATTGCGTACGCGGAGTGCAGGAACAAGCTCGCGATAATGAAAGCGACGACGATGTCGGGCCACGGTGAAGCCAGCCACCAGACGAGTCCGGCGGCCACAACCACTGCCGCATTTCCGATCGCGTCGTTACGGCTGAAAAGCCAGACGGCTCTCGCATTCGCGTCGCCGCCACGATGTGGCAACAACACGATCGCCGCGAAGATGTTGACCCCAAGCGCAACGAAGCCGAGCACGCCCATGAGCTCCGGCTCGGGCATTTGCAGGTAGACGACGCGATAGATGGTGTATGCGAGGACGCCGAGACCCAAAGCACCAAGAAAATAGCCCTGGAGAAGTGCCGCGCGAGCCCTCCAACCCATGCTCCAACCGAACGCCGACAATCCGAGGAGCGAGATGAGTCCGTCGCCGAGGAAGTCGAGCGCGTCCGCCTTCACCGCCTGCGAGCCGGCGACAAATCCGCCGATGATTTCGATGAGGCCGTATCCAATGTTCAGTGCCACGACGATCCACAAGGCACGCCGGTAGGCCGGTGTGAGGTGCGCGAGATTCGTCGGCACTTCATCTTCGTCATTGCTGATGCCCTGATCCGCTCTTACGCGTACAAGACGGTAGCCCAAGGATTGAATGGCTCCTTCAACCTCGGGCAGCCGGGTTCCGGCATCGTTAACAGTCACGGTCATCATCTGTGTCGCGAGTGAGACCTTTACGTCTTCGACGCCGGCGGTTGCCCGTGCCGCGCTTTCAATCTTCGCGACACACGAGGGGCAGTCCATTCCGGTTACGCGGTAATTGGCGATCTCAAGATTGGAAGAGTTCTGGCTCATGACGTTGATCTGACCTTGTGCATGCCCACAAAATTGTACATCCTGTAGCGACTACAGGATCAATAGGTTTTGCATGGTTGCAATCGGAGTGCTTTCTAAACTCACGGGCGTTCATATCGAGACGATCCGCTACTATGAGCGAGTCGGCCTCACGCCGCGCGCGGAGCGGACGACGAATGGTCGACGGTTCTATCGAGAGAGCGACGCACAGCGCCTCGCCTTTATCCGGCATGCACGCGATCTAGGGTTTGATCTCGCGACCATCCGGACACTGATCGGGCTTCAAGAACAGCCGCAAACTTCGTGCTCCCGGATCACGCGGCTCGCCGAGTCCCAACTCACAGCCGTCGAGAGCAAGATTGCACAGCTTGGCGTGCTGCGCCGTGAACTCAGGCGGATGATTGGCCTCTGCAAGGATGGCATCGTGGCTGACTGTCGGATCGTCGAAGCGATGACACGTGGCTCCGTTCGGTCGTCCATCCGGAGTCGTAGGTAAGTGGCCCCCGATTTTGACCGACCAAGCGTGCATTGGAGTCCAGCGTAGATAGATGCCAAAGTCACGTTGCCGCATATGTCGCGGGCGCGCATTCGACCTTTTGCTTGATGCAGGTCAAGGATGGGGTGCGAGATGCGTCCTAGCCTCCACGCCATCGTGACCGCTGGAGGAAGATAATGCGAAATTCAATCCTTGTGACTGCCGCGGGCGCGGTCTTGATCGCTGCGTTAGGCATCGCAGGCGCCGCAATGAGTCAGCCGTATGGCGGTGGCTGGCACGGCTGTCCCGGGATGATGGGGCCTGGTATGATGGGGCCAGGCATGATGGGTGGGCCCGGCCACCACGGATGGGGCAACCATCAGTTCCCGGCCAATCCGAGCGTTGGTGACGTCAAGGCGTACCTCGAACGGTGGGTCGCGGCGATGGGAAATCCACGACTCAAGGTGGGAACCGTCAAAGAAAAAGACGCCAACACGATCGTCGGCGAAATCGTGACTGTCGATGGCTCGTTGGTACAGCGCTACGAGGTCGATCGCCAAAGCGGCGTCTATCGGCCGGTTTAGTATCAGGCGCGATAAAGCAAGGGAGTGAGCGATGCGCTTCGTACATGCTTTAGCGGCTTCGGTTCTGACAGCGACTCCGGCGTTGGCGCAGCCTGTAACTCAAGGGCCTGGATACTGCCCGCCGATGTGGGACAATTGGGGCTGGATGGGTCTGGGCCCACTGCCAATGATTGTTTTCATCGGTGGGCTGATTGCGTTGATCGTGTTCGCGGCCCGATGGTTCGGCCAAGGCAGCTCACGAGCATCGGCACTTGATATCTTGAAAGAGCGCTATGCTCGCGGTGAGATAGACCAGACCGAGTTTGAACGGCGGAAGAGGGACATCGCGTGATGAGCTACTACTTCGCGAAAACGCTGGAAACGGGATTTGCCGATGCCGTGCGACGTGCAACGGAGGCGCTGAGCGAGGAAGGATTCGGCATCATCACCGAGATCGACGTCAGGCAAACGCTGAAGAAGAAGCTCAACGTCGAGTTTCGCGACTACCGTGTTCTTGGAGCATGCAATCCTGCGCTGGCATATGAGGCGCTGCAGATCGAGGACAAAGTCGGCACAATGCTCCCCTGCAATGTCGTCGTCCAAGATCTCGGTGGGGGGCGAACTGAAGTTGCCGCAATCGATCCTGTCGCCTCCATGCAGGCTATCGACAACCCGCGTCTAAAAGCGGCTGCCGAACAAGTGCGAGCGAAGCTCAAGAAAGTGGTCGCCAACCTGTGACCGAATGCAAGTGCTGAAAGCCGCTGAGAAATACACTCTTTGACGTTGTCATCGGATTCACAAGGCATTAGCCCTGTCGCCGAGCATCAATCGCGCGCGCCCGACTATTCGCCGGTGCCCAAGAAGGGCGCGCGAAGGCGCTACTATGTCGGCGCGCGAACGCCGCGCGGAGCGACTCCGGTCGAGGGCGGTAAGATGATCTATTACCGTGACCCGATGGGTCTCGCTACTTCGCCTCATCAGTAGCGGACCGGGCTGGTCGGTACGATGAGATCGCGTCGAGGATTGGACACGACGTGGCGCCATCGTCAATGCAATGCGCTGCGAGATCGGCCAGCACTCGCTCGATCCTCTTTAGGTCTCGCAACTTGAACCGTATCTCCTTCAGGTGGACGTCAGCAATTTTCTTGACGCTGGTACAATTCCGTTTCCGGTCGATGGAAAGATCGAGGAGCGTGCGAATCTCGTCAATCGAGAAGCCCAGTTCACGGGCTCTCTTCACGAAGGAGAGGCGCTGCAGGGCGGTCGCGTCGTATCGCCTATGCTTGGCTGTCGTTCGCGCCGGTCGGGGCATTAGACCGATCCGTTCATAGTATCGGATGGTCTCTATGTTCACGCCCGACGCTCGGGACACATCGCCGATTGGCTTCGTGTTCATGATCACACTCTCGTTACACCTACGTGTATTGCATCTGTAGCGACTACAGATGTCAACATGCCCCCATGCTCGTGAGCTATGTTCCCGAGGTTCTAAAGACCAGGCTGCTGACCGGCGGAGGTTTCCTCGGCGCGGTTCTCGCCTCCGCGTGCTGCTTGCTGCCGCTCTCGTTTGCGCTGATCGGCGTGAGTGGGGCGTGGGTCGGCCAGCTGACAGCGCTCGTACCATATCAGCCGATATTTCTAGCGATTGGCGTTGTCTGCGTGGGCTGGGGTTTGCGGCGTTCATATGGCTCGCCGGAAACCTGCAAGACCAACTGCGGCACGCCGCTGTCGCGGCGGCTCACAAGGATCAGCCTTTGGTTGGCTGCGGCACTGCTGGCGCTCGCAGCTTCGGTCGACTTCTGGGCGCCCTTATTCACTTGAGGAGTTTCGATGCGGCTTCTGTTCGCAATGTCTTTGTACTTGGTGATGGCTCTTGCCGCCCTCGCGGCGGAGAGGACAGCAACCTTCGCGGTCGAAAATCTGACCTGTTCGGCCTGTTCGTTGACGATCAGGCTTGCTGTGCAGAGGGTCGATGGCGTGAACGATGTGCAGGTGGACTACGAACGGAAGACCGCGACGGTCAGCTTTGACGATGCTCGGACCACAACAGTCGCGATCGCCGCTGCGATGAGTGACGCCGGGTTCCCTGCCACGCTGATGGTGGCAAGGCCATGATCCAGCACGAGTCGGTGATTGCATGTCCGGTATGCGGCGCTCAAGCGACGGAGGTGATGCCGGAGGACGCATGCGTGTTCTTCTACGACTGCAAAGCCTGCGGGGCTGTTCTCAAACCCAAGCAGGGCGACTGTTGCGTGTTTTGCTCATACGGCTCCGTAAGATGTCCTCCGGTGCAAGTGGACGGTAGCTGCTGCCGCGTTGACTCGACCGCTGCCGACGGTACGTGACCCGGACCTTGATGTCCGGAGCGATTGGCACGTCCTCGAATACGCCCGACATGGCTGGGCGCTGTCGTTGAACGCGAAGGTTCAGGGCGTTGCCGAAACGATCACGGGCACCATCGTCATCACGGCCGCTCGTGATGCGGGTGATTTCGGGTTGTGCCTCCGCGGTGTAGACTGCACCCGAGCGCGTCTTGCGGCTCATGAACTGAACCTTGAAGGAGGGAAGAAACGATGTCCCAACTCATTGCGACCGCCGTTGTCGTGCTGGCGATTGGTGCGGCCATAACCTACGCCATTTGCTTGGCCTGTCCTGGTATGTGACCAAAAGTAGAGACCGGCGCTGTCATGGGACCGCGCCGGTAGCGTTCTGAAGCTATCGTAACGATGGCGTCTCGGCATTGGAGGAAGCGCTGCATGTCTGCGATTGTAAATCCGAACAGGAACGAGCGTCGTGCCAGATCGTTTCACGAACATCGCGTTTGGCGCTTCACGGATGGCTGTTGTCGGCTGGACAATGGCGACCGTTGCGCTCGCGGCGCTGGCCGGGCTTGGGGTGGGCATACAGCGCGCTTACGCGGACAGCGTGCCCGTTAGACAAAAGGTTGACGTTGCTCGGTTCTTACCCTCGGGCGATCTCATCTTCCCCTCGAACGTTCGGCAGAGCTGCCGCGGCTGCGCGCGTCGCGCCCTTTGCGAACGCATAGAAATTGAAACCGGCTTTGGGGAATTTCTTGCTGTCCTTCAAGTGCATTTCGGTGTTCTGAACGGTCCCCATCACAAATCCCCTTCGATTGGCACCACTCTTTGCTTGAAGGGAAACTGTCATGCGATCTCTCGCCGTTGCCTTATTTCTGCTTCTGACTGCGCCGGCGTTATCCGCCGAAAGAACAGTCACTTTCGCGGTCGAAAACATGACGTGCGTGACTTGCCCGCTGACCGTCAAAACCGCCATGAAGCGCGTCGACGGGGTCAAGGACGTGAAGGTCGAATTCGACAAGAAAACGGCGACCGTCGTGTTCGACGACGCCAAAACGACACGTGAGGCGATCGCCGAAGCCTCCCGTGTCGCGGGATTTCCGGCCAGGGCGGAGCGTTAGGCGCTCATGATCGAGCTGCAATCCACCATTACTTGTCCCGCGTGTGGCTTCACATCCGCGGAGACCATGCCAACCGATGCGTGCTTGTTCTTCTACGACTGCAAGAAGTGCGGCGCGAAACTGAAACCCAAGAAGGGCGATTGTTGCGTGTTTTGTTCGTATGGCTCCGTGCCGTGTCCGCCGATTCAGTCGCCTGGCAATTGTTGTCCGTGAGGTCGCTGACGATCTCAAGGCCATCTCACCGTACCATCACTTTGCGGTGATCGTGGTGAGTGCGCTGCCGATTATGTGGTTGTTAAGTTTGGAAGAACAGGTGTGTGGCATTATCTTCGAACCTATGGCGACGAACTGATCCGATGAAGACGCTGGCGATTACGATCCTGCTTCTGTTTGCGACGAGCCTCTTTGGGGCGGCGTTCGCGAGTGGTTGCTTGGCGATGCCACCCGCGTCGGGGATGACCGACCACGCACAAGAGCAGGCACCCTCGTGCTGCGAGGTCAAAGCCGCGTGCATGGGCGGTTCGTGCATTGCGACGAAGCATGACGCCGGCTGCACGTCCGATCACGGCGTCGTCGCGGCCGGTCAGAAGAGCCAATCCGCACTCGATCTTGTCAAGGCACCGGAACTCTCAATCGTTCCGGCGCTGTTCCTCGCGACGGTCGCCCGCGACGCAGTCGCGCGACCTCCATCCCGCACGCGCGATCCCCTGCACATCACGGGATATGCCGACATTTACGCGCGGACAGGCCGCCTCCTCATCTAACGCGCGCTCTCAACAGCAGCATCGCGAGCGCCGGTGACGCCACACATACGTCGTGTGCGCCCGCGGATTCCCAAAACATCGATCAACATTCGAGTGCGAATGCACTCATAGGAAACCCAACATGAAAACGACGTCGATTCTCGCCGCCACGGTCGCGGCATTCTTCCTCATTAGCGGCCCATCATTTGCCGCCGAGTCTCAGCAACCGCAAGCCCCGACAACCCAAGCGCCGACACAGACACCGCCGCAAGCGAAGCGCTGCTACCGGTCGGTTCACAAGCTTCCGTTCCTGGTTCGCGTTCGGTGCAAGACACCGAACGCGCAAGTGCCCTCACAATCGCAAACCAAGGGATCGGACTCGTGATGGACGGCATAATGATGGGATGCGGATGGGGGATGATGGCGATCTGTTTGGTCGCCATCGTGTTCCTCGTGCTCGGTATCGCCGCCTTCGCGAAGTACTTGTTTTGGAGCAAAAACTAGCCGCTCACGAAGCGCGGCGGCTTCAGGCCGCCGCGTTTCCGCCGTTCGGCGTCACCGAAACGTGATAAATGGCCGCGAAATGCGGGCTTCGATTAACAGTGTTCTAAGGCAAGCAGGGTGTAATAGGCTGCGAAAGCGATGTGGTACCTATCGACCATAGTGAAGCGGTTCGTCGGCCTGGCGTTGGCGGTGGCGCTTGTTGTCGCGCCGGTCAGGCCCGCGTTCGCCGATTGCATGCCGAACGAGCCTGCCGCGAGCATGGCAGATTCCGAGCACAATCCGCCTTGCGATGCGCCGTGCAAGGATTGTTCGTCCGGCACCGAGAAATCGTGTCAGGGCGACTGCATTCTTGCGACGACGGCTTTCGTTTCGCCGTCCGATGCTGGTGCGTTCGCTATTCCGTCCCAAAAGCTCGATCCCGCCGGAGTCACCGGGACGCTTGCGTTGGTTCGTCCGCCGGACACGCCGCCGCCGCGATTGTTCCTTGCCTAGTTTGTTCTGAACTCTTCGCCGCGCGCGATTGCGGGGCGATCTTCGAACTCATTTACGCAAGGAATCTTTACTCATGAATTTCGTAACTCGTATGCGTCACTCGTTCGCCCGCGCGGGATTTGCGGCAGTACTCGCGATATTTGCGCTCGCGGCCTGCGGCGACAATTCGTCGTCGTCCTCCGTTTCGACCACTTACGCATTTTCAACAACAACGCCCGAAGTGGCCATGGACGGCAATGCCGTCGTGGACGTACGGCTCGTGCACAAGGCGACCGGCAAGCCCGTGACGGACGCGGTGATCTTCGAGACGCGCTTTGATATGGAGCCCGACGGCATGGGTGGCATGTCGGCGCAAGCCACCTCTATGGGCTCGCCGATGCCGGGCGTCTATCGTTTCGCGCTCAAGCCGACTATGGCTGGACGTTGGGCGCTGAAGCTCTCGGCGAAGGTGCAAGGCGAGGCGGAAACCGTGCGCGGTATCGTCGTCGTTGCGGCGCGCTGATTATGCGCAAGTGGATCATTTGGGCTGCGGCTGCGTTCGCGCTGGTCGTGGCTGGCGGCATGGCGTGGTGGCTTTGGCCATCGCGTGACATGCCCGACAACATGGCCGCATCGACATTGAGCACGGGACGGGTCCTCTACTACCAAGATCCGTCCGGCGCGCCCGACTATTCGCCGGTGCCGAAGAAGGACGCGCAAGGCCGCGACTATGTCGCCGTGCGCGCGCCGGATGAGGTGACTGCGGCCACGGGCAAAAAGGTCATGTACTACCGCAACCCAATGGGCCTTGCCGACACCTCGCCGGTGCCGAAGAAAGACTCGATGGGGATGGACTATATCCCCGTCTATGCCGACGAAGGCGCTGACGAACCGGGCACGGTGAAGATCAACCTCGACCGCGTGCAGCGTCTTGGCGTGCGCACGGCAAAGGTCGGTCGCCTCGCGCTGAGCGAGACCGTGCTGCTGTCCGGGACGGTCACCGCCGACGAGCGCAAAATCGGCGTCGTCGCGCTGAAGTTCCAAGCGAACATCGTGAAACTTCATGTCGCAGCGACCGGGGACCGGATCAAAAAAGGGCAGCCGCTTTTCGACATACTGAGCCCCTTTCTGCTCAGGTCGGAGCTCGACCTAGCGTTGGCGCTTAGGACCCGCGATGTTGCCGAAGCTCAAGGCGGCGTCGTCGCCAGGTCGAATGCGCGTGTCATCAAAGCGACACGGGATAGGCTGCGCCTTTACGAAGTGCCGGAAGCGGAGATTGAGCGCCTCATCCGCACGAACGAACCGACCGGTTCGATCACCTGGCGCGCGCCGCAGAACGGTGTTGTAGTCGAGAAACCGATTGTCGCGGGTATGCAAGCCGAACCGGGCATGACGCTCTACCGCCTCGCCGACTTGTCCAACGTTTGGGTGATCGCCGAGGCGCCCGAGAATTCTCTTGCGATCGCACAGCCCGGAGCGACAGCGCGCATCGCCTTGAACGCGTTTCCGGGGAAGACGTTCGAGGGAAAGGTGACGTTTGTCTATCCGGAAGTGTCGATGACGACCCGCACCGCGAAAGTGCGCATCGAACTGGCGAACCCCGAGGGAACCTTGGTCCCGGGGATGTTTGCCTCAGTCGAGGTTGCAAGCCCCCCCGGCGAACCCGTCATGACCGTGCCCGATAGTGCGCTCATCGACTCTGGGTCCCGCCAAGTCGTGCTCGTCGCCCTCGGCGAGGGGCGGTTCGAGCCCCGCGCCGTGGCCGTAGGACGCCGTGCAAACGACTTGGTTGCGGTTCTTTCGGGCCTCGACGGCACGGAAGAGGTCGTGACCTCGGCGACGTTCCTGATCGACGCGGAAAGCAATCTGCGAGCGGCCTTGCAGAGCTTCACAGCCGGCGCGCCGGCGGAAAAGACACAATGATCGCCGCAATCATCCGCTGGTCGGCGCGCAACCTTCTGCTCGTGCTCGTTGCGACCGCTCTTGCGACGTTTGCTGGCGTCTATGCGCTCGTGACGACGCCGGTCGATGCGATCCCCGATCTCTCCGATACGCAGGTCATCGTCTATACCGAATACCCGGGCCAAGCGCCGCAAGTGATCGAGGACCAGGTCACCTATCCGCTGACGACCGCGATGCTGAGCGTGCCGAAGTCGCGCGCGGTGCGCGGCTTCTCATATTTCGGCGTCAGTTTCGTCTATGTGATTTTCGAGGACGGCACCGATCTCTATTGGGCACGCAGCCGCGTTCTCGAATACCTGAACGCAGCGGCGCGGCGCCTGCCTGCGGGGGTCACGCCCGCGCTCGGGCCGGACGCGACCGGCGTCGGTTGGGTCTATCAGTACGCAATCGAACACCCGAGCCTCAATCTTGCCGAGACGCGCACGTTGCAGGATTGGTACGCGCGGTTCGCGGCTGCCAAGGCCGACGGCGTCGCCGAGGTGTCGAGCGTCGGCGGTCTCGTCAAGCAGTACAATGTCGTGGTCGATCCGAAGCGTCTGCTCGCGCTTGGCCTGACCCTCGACGACGTGCGGAAGGCGATTGCCGGAAGTAATCGCGATGTCGGCGGCCGGGTCGTAGAGCTCAGTGAAAGCGAATACGCCGTGCGCGGCCGGGGGTATCTCAAGAGCGCGGCCGACATCGAGGGGATCGCGCTGAAGGCGATGGGCGGCGTACCGGTCACGATCAAGGACGTGGCGCGCGTCGAGATCGGCCCCGACGAGCGGCGCGGCGTCGCCGAATTGAATGGTGAAGGCGAGGTCGCGGCGGGAATCGTCTCCCAGCGCCAGGGCGCCAACACCGTCGATGTGATCGATGCGGCGAAACAGTCGCTGAACGCTCTGCTGCCGAGTCTGCCTACAGGCACGCGCATCGTGCCCGTGTACGACCGGTCGGAGCTGATCGCGCGTGCCATTGCAACGCTTGAGCGCACGTTGACCGAAGAGAGCATTATCGTCGCGCTCGTTTGCATCGTGTTCTTGCTGCACGTGCGCAGCGCGCTCGTTGCGATCATCATGCTGCCCGTCGGTGTTTTGCTCGCCTTCGCCGGTATGAAGCTGTTGGGCCTCAGCTCCAACATCATGAGCCTCGGCGGCATAGCAATCGCGATCGGCGCGATGGTGGACGCTGCGATCGTGATGATCGAGAACGCGCACAAGCATATTGAGCGCTTGAAACCCGGCGAGTCTCGCGGTCAAGCGATCGTCGATGCGGCCGTCGAGGTTGGTCCGTCGCTGTTCTTCAGCCTCTTGATCATCACGGTTTCGTTCCTGCCGATCTTTGCTCTGGAAGCGCAGGAAGGACGCCTGTTCCATCCGCTCGCTTTCACGAAGACGTTTGCGATGGCGGCAGCGGCGCTGCTTTCCGTGACGCTTGTTCCTGCGCTGATGGTGCTGTTCATCAAGGGCAGAATTCGCAGCGAGGCGGAGAACCCGATCAACCGCGTGCTGATCGCGCTTTACCGCCCGATCATCCGCACCGTTCTGAACGCGCGCATGGCGACGGTCGGCATCGCGCTCGCGGTGCTTGCCGTGTCGGTATGGCCTCTGATGCGTATCGGCTCGGAGTTCATGCCGACCCTGAACGAAGGCACGTTGTTCTACATGCCGACGACGCTACCCGGCCTTTCGGTGACCAAGGCGGCCGAACTCTTGCAAACGCAGAACAAGATCATAAAGTCGTTTCCGGAAGTCGCCTCCGTCTTCGGCAAGGCGGGCCGCGCGCAGACCGCGACCGACCCCGCACCGCTCGAAATGTTCGAAACCGTCGTCAATCTGAAACCGGAAAGCGAATGGCGCCCCGGTATGACGACGGACAAGCTGATCGCCGAGATGGACGCGAGTCTGCAATTCCCAGGTGTGTCGAACGCGTGGACGATGCCGATCAAGGCGCGCATCGACATGCTTTCGACCGGTATCCGCACACCCGTTGGGGTCAAGGTTATCGGCCGCTCGCTCGGCGAGATCGAAGCGGCTGCGCGCGACATCGAGCGCGTGCTGCGCAATGTGCCGGGTACGGCGAGCGCGTTCTCCGAACGCATCGGCGGCGGGTACTACCTAACCATCGAGCCCGACCGGCGGGAACTCGCGCGTTACGGCCTCAGTGTCGATCAAGTACAGGACACGATTGCGATGGCGCTCGGCGGCGAGACGGTGACCACCACCGTCGAGGGCCGCGAACGCTACGGCGTCACCATCCGCTATTCGCGCGACATGCGGTCGGACCCGCAAACGATAGCCCGTCAGGTGATCGTACCGATGGCGTCGGGCGGCGGCGTGCCGCTCGGCCAAGTCGCTGCGATCAAGCTCGAACAAGGCCCTTCGACGATCCGCACCGAAGACGCGCAGCTCGCGGCCTACGTTTTCGTCGATGTGCGCGACCGCGATCTTGGCGGCTACGTTGCCGAAGCGCGCGAAACTGTTGCGCGCGACGTCAAATTCCCGCCCGGCGTCTACCCGATCTGGAGCGGTCAGTTCGAGTACCTCGAACGCGCCGAGGCTAAACTGATGATCGTCGTTCCGGTCACGTTGCTCATCATCTTCCTGTTGCTTTATCTGAATTTTGGGAGACTCACCGAGACACTCATCGTCATGGCGTCCGTGCCGTTCGCGCTCGTGGGCGGTCTGTGGCTCATGTACGCGCTCGGCTTCAACTTCAGCGTCGCCGTTGCCGTCGGCTTCATCGCGCTCGCGGGCGTCGCCGCCGAAACCGGCGTCGTGATGCTGATCTACCTCGACCACGCGCTTGCCGCACATCGGGCGCGCGCGACGGCGGAAGGCCGCCCACTCGCACTCGCCGACGTCAGCGCTGCGGTCATGGAGGGCGCTGTGGAACGCGTAAGGCCCAAGCTGATGACGGTCGCTGCCATCATGGCGGGGCTTCTCCCTATCATGTGGTCGACGGGCGCCGGTTCAGAGATCATGCAAAGGATCGCCGTGCCGATGATAGGCGGTATGGTCTCGTCCACGATCCTAACGCTGATCGTGATCCCGGCGATTTATGCGCTTGCAAAGGGCGGAGCGGTAGCGCAAGGGCGTTACGCTTCTCAGGCTCTTGGATAGTTCGGAAGGGGATCAACGTATGGGATGGCTTGGTGCGCTCCGCACCCTTCTCGTCATATCCGCTGCCGCACACTTGGCCTGGGAGGTCGTTCAACTGCCGCTGTACACGATCTGGTGGACCGGAACAGCAGCCGAGATCGCCTTTGCCGTCGTTCATTGCACCGCGGGTGACCTCGTGATTATGACATCGTCGCTTGTCGCTGCTCTTGTTGCGCTTGGACAAGGTTGGCCGTCCTCCAAGGCAAGTTTTCGCAACGTGATGCTGGCCACGATCGTGATCGGCGTCGCTTACACGATATACAGTGAGTGGTTGAACGTGAGCGTGCGTGGGACCTGGGCGTACACCACGGCGATGCCGCTCGTTCCGCCTCTTGGAACCGGGCTCCTTCCACTGCTGCAGTGGATTGCGGTGCCAGGCGTGGCCTTCGTCATTGTACGGCGCCGCGTTCTGGCTGATGCAGCACGTAGTAAGAGCCCCGGACCTCCACTAGCGTAAGAAGTGGCGTTTGCCGATCGTGTAGATGAAGAACGCGCCCGGCGCGAGAATCGAGGCAACGAGCGCGTATCGTTTCGCAAGCGTGATCAACCCGAGGTTGGAGGCGATCAAGTCGTTTTGCGCCGGGTAGTCAGCCAGTAGCGCGACGATGGACAGATTCTCCATCATGTCGAGTGCGAACCAGATCACGGGCACAAGCGGCAGAAGCGTCCGCAGCACATGCCAGCCAACAAAACCTTCCGCGCTGAATCTTGCAAATAGGAACAGGAACGCCAGCAGACCGAGCGGAAACACTATGTCCGTCGTCAAGAGGAAGCGCTGGTACAACGCACGACCATCCGTCCCGAATGCGTCAAGACGGTCGTACACAGCCTGAGTCGAGAACACGGGTTGCTGATCGAGTATGGCATGCCCGCCGTTGACCGACATAAGGTCATTGAGAGTGCCCGGTATCGGCGTGAAGTGCGTGAGGAAAAAGATTATTAGGGCTACGCCAAAGGCGATCACCACGGTTCGGCCGGACGTCACGTGTCACCTCATTGTTGTTCGTAGGTCCGACAGCATTCGGCGGTGCGCCGGATGCTGGCACCCTGCCTAAATCTGCGCGGCACGAAGGCGTAACGAGTTTGCGATCACGCTGACCGAACTTAAAGCCATCGCGGCGGCTGCGATGATAGGGCTGAGCAAGAGGCCCAGAACGGGATAGAGTACCCCGGCAGCAATCGGCACCCCGGCAGCATTGTAGACGAAGGCAAAGAAGAGGTTTTGCCGGATGTTGCGCATGACCTGGCGCGAGAGACGTCGTGCGCGCACGATCCCGGAGAGATCGCCCTTGACGAGCGTGACGCCTGCACTCTGGATCGCGACATCGGTTCCGGTGCCCATGGCTATGCCGACTTCGGCAGCCGCGAGGGCTGGTGCATCGTTGACGCCGTCGCCCGCCATTGCAACGTGGCGGCCTTCCGCTCGCAGCCTTTCGACCACTTCGATCTTCTGATCGGGTAGTACGTCCGCGATGACCTCTTCAATGCCAAGCTGGCGCGCAACCGCATCGGCCGTTGTCCGATTGTCGCCGGTCAGCATAACCACGCGCACGCCGGAGGCCTTCAGTTGGGCGATGGCATTCGCCGATGTGGCTTTGATGGGGTCCGCCACGGCGACCACGCCGGCGGGTGCGCCATCAATGGCGACATAGATGGCGGTGGCACCCTCCTTGCGAAAACGATCCGCGACGTCCTCCAGCGCCGTTGTCTCGAGCTTGAGGTCCCGCAAGAGTTTCGCATTTCCCAGCGCGAGCTTCCTTCCCTCGACATTGCCGATGACACCCTTGCCGGTCACCGCCTCGAACGCTTCGACCGCAGGTATCGATAGATTGCGTTCCTGAGCCGCGCGCACGATAGCAGCGGCGAGCGGATGTTCGCTTGAACGTTCCAATGCTGCCGCAAAACGCAGCAGATCGTCTTTGCCGATCGGACCGAACGTCTCCACAGCGACCACTTTGGGGCGGCCCTCCGTCAGCGTGCCGGTTTTGTCCACGACCAGCGTGTCGATCTTCTCAAGACGCTCCAGCGCCTCGGCGTCTTTGATCAGCACGCCTGCTTGAGCTCCGCGCCCGACGCCGACCATGATCGACATCGGTGTCGCGAGCCCGAGTGCGCATGGACAGGCAATGATCAGAACGGCAACGGCTGCGATCAGGCCAAAGCTGAGTCTAGGCTCCGGTCCCCAGATGGACCATGCAACGAAGGCCACCGCCGCGATTGCGATCACCGCAGGCACGAACCATCCCGAAACTTGATCCGCCAGGCGCTGGATCGGAGCGCGACTGCGCTGCGCTTTTGCGACCATATCCACGATCTGCGCCAGCAGGGTTTCGCTACCGACCCGGCGCGCTTCCATGACGAAGCTGCCGGTTTGATTGATTGTCCCGCCGGTAACGCTGTCGCCGATCGACTTCGCAACCGGCACGGGCTCGCCGGTGACCATCGACTCGTCGACGTTGCTGCGCCCCTCGACGATCGCGCCGTCGACGGGAATGCTCTCACCCGGACGCACGCGCAGCCGATCGCCCTTTGCAACGAGATCGAGCGCAACGTCTTCGTCCGCGCCGTCGGGGCGAACGCGCCGTGCGGTTTTTGGTGCAAGATTGAGCAAAGCCCGGATTGCGCCACCGGTGTTCTCGCGGGCGCGCAGTTCGAGTACCTGGCCGAGCAGCACGAGAACCGTGATGACGGCGGCCGCTTCGAAGTACACGGCTACCGCGTCGTCCATGATTTGGAATTCCGGGGGAAATATCTGCGGCGCGACGGTGGCGACGACGCTGTAGATCCAGGCGATTCCAGTGCCCATCGCGATGAGCGTGAACATGTTCAGGCTGCGGTTCACGATCGACTGCCAACCGCGAACAAAAAACGGCCACCCCGACCAAAGGACGACCGGCGTTGCGAGAAGCAGCTGTAGCCAGTTCGAGTTTTGTTGGCCGAGCCACATCGCAAGGCCCGTCAGATGCCCACCCATTTCGAGAACGAGAACGGGCAGGCTGAGGGCAAGACCGATCCAGAAGCGGCGCGTCATGTCGATGAGTTCGGCGCTCGGCCCATCCTCAGCATGGGCCGCATTCTCCGGTTCGAGCGCCATGCCGCAGATCGGGCAAGAGCCCGGCCCTTCCTGACGGATTTGCGGGTGCATCGGGCAGGTGTAGATGACGCCGGGTTTTGCGGCGGCCGCAGGCGCTCGCTCGTCTTTGGCGGTCAAATACTTCGCAGGTTCAGCGAGAAACTTCTCCCGGCATCGCGCTGCGCAGAAGTGATGGACGACGCCCTGATGCTGGGCGTGATGCGGCGTCTTCGCCGGATCGACGGTCATCCCGCAAACCGGGTCGCGTACCGTGTCGGCGGGAGCGTGCTGATTGGCGTGGTCGCCGTGGTGGGCATGGTTATGGTGTGCATCGGTCTGCGACATGGTGCAATTCCGCCTCATTTATCCGCTTGCAATTTATACCCCCATGGGGTATATAGCAAGACATGAAACAGGAAACGAAGAAGATTTGTCAGACCCGCCTCAAGCGCATCGAGGGTCAGGTCCGCGGCATACTCAAGATGGTGGAAGACGATCGATACTGCATCGACGTCATCACGCAGGTCCAAGCGATCACGGCCGCGCTGAAAAAGGTCGAGGGCGAAATCCTCAACGATCACGTCAGGCACTGCGTCGAGCATGCAGTCGCAAGCGGCGACAAAAAGGCTCAGCGGGACAAGATCGAAGAATTGGTCGCAGTGCTGTCGCGCGCGCGATAGCTGCTCGGCCGAGCGAAAGGTGTTCGAATGAGCGACATCAAACCAGCGGCCGACACGTTCACGCCAGCCCTGGGTCAACATTGGCTGACGCCGCTCTATGATGTCGCTATCAGAGTACTGACGCGGGAGAGCGTCTGGCGGCGTGCGCTCGCGAACCAGGTCGATCCGCGTGAAGGCGACCAAATACTCGATGTGGGATGCGGAACCGGAACGTTCTTGACCCAGCTTGCCGGTCGAGCACCGAAAGCGCGTCTCGTTGGTATCGACCCAGATCCTGAAGTGCTCGCGCGGTCGCGTCTGAAAACCGCCAAGGCCGGCGCATCGATCGAGTTCGTTCAGGGTTTCCTGTCGGAAGATGTCGTGGCGCGACTAGGCCCGCTCACCAAGGTCGTGAGCAGCCTCGTGCTGCATCAGGTGCCACTCGCCGAAAAGCTGCGTATTCTTTCGCTTATACGCCGGGCTTTGGCAGAACGTGGGGAAGCACACATTGCCGACTATGGCGCCCAAACGACTCCACTGATGCGTTGGCTCTTCCGGCAAACCGTCCAGAGCTTGGACGGAAGGGAGAACACGCAGCCGAACGCCGACGGTGTCTTGCCAGGTCTGATGCGGGAAGCGGGATTTCGGCAAGTCGAAGAACGAGCCAAGTTTCCGACGCCGACCGGCTCGATATCTATCTATTGGTGTGCGGCGTAGCGATCTGTGCGCGCCTCGCACGAATCCGTGATTCTTGGGCGACGCTGTCGCCGTATTCTTGACAACCGTCTAGGCGTCTTATATACCCCCATTGGGTATCCATGATGTTCCGTATTGTCCTCTTCGGTCTTCTGACCCTCGCCCTGAACGTGGCGGCAATCGCGCATTGCCGCGTCGGTGGCATGCCGACGAACATTGCGGGCGCTAGCGTATCTCAAGACGGAACCCACGATCACAAGGCTGATTGCAACAAGCCGGAAAAGCGCGTTTGCGACGCCATGGTGCAACTGACGGCACCTGATCAGCCATCGGTCGCTCCGGCAATCGTCAAAATTGCTTTTGCATCGGTTGTGTTTGCAGCGTCGATAGAGAAGACGCCAGCGATCGCGCCGTCGTTGCGGCAGTGGCATCCGCCGCCGAACGGCCGAAGGAGCTCGTTCAAAGCGATCTACGCACGCACCGGACGCCTCCTCGTTTAGCGATCGGGCACAAGCGCACACGTGCGCCTGTTCGACCCCCGCTAACGCATCGAGGCTCCCATGTTCTATCGCGTTTTCACCTCTCTCTTCGTCGTATTGGCTTCACTAGCGTCGGCGCACGCTGGCGAATACCGCCTGACGATTGACCGTCAACCGGTCAATGTAACGGGCAAGCCCGTTCAGTCGCTCACGATCAACGGCCAGGTCCCCGGCCCCACGCTTCGCTTCAAAGAAGGCGAGGACGTGACGATTCATGTTACGAACCGCTTGCGCGAAGACACGTCGGTTCATTGGCACGGACTGCTTCTGCCCGGCCAGATGGACGGCGTTCCGGGTCTCAACGGGTATCCAGGTATAAAGCCTGGGCAAAGCTACACCTATCGCTTCAAGATTCGCCAAGCGGGCACTTACTGGTACCACTCCCATTCCGGCACGCAGGAGCAGGCGGGTCTCTATGGCGCTCTAGTCATCGATCCTGCTGCGCCGGATGTCGTGCAGGCTGCGCGCGACTATGTCGTCGTGCTGTCGGACTTCACATCGGAAGACTCGAACGAGGTTCTCCGCAACCTCAAGAACGACGCCGGTTACTACAACTACGGCAAGCGAACGCTCGGCGACTTCTTCGACGACGCGCGCCGCGACGGGTTTTGGGGAGCGCTTCGTGATCGCCTCGACTGGGGCGATATGCGTATGGACCCGACCGATCTTTCCGATGTTTCGGGCTACACGTTCCTCGTGAACGGCAAATCGCCAGCGCAAAACTGGTCGGGCCTGTTCACGCCCGGCGAGCGCGTCCGCCTGCGTTTCATCAACGCTTCTGCGATGAGCTACTTCGACGTCCGCATTCCGGGCCTGAAGATGATTGTCATCCAAGCCGACGGACAGAATGTTCAGCCCGTGCCCGTCGATGAGTTTCGCATTGCGGTTGCCGAAACCTACGACGTGATCGTTGTGCCCCAAGACATGGCCTACACGATCATGGCCGAGCCGATCGACCGGTCGGGCTACGCGCGCGGCACGCTGGCGCCGCGCGAGGGCATGTCTGCGCCCATTCCTACCTTGCGGCCTCGTACGGTGCTTAGCATGTCCGACATGGGGATGGCTCACGGCATGGGCGACATGAAGGGTATGGACGGCATGAAGGACATGGACCATGGCGGAATGAGCGACATGAAAGGCATGGACCATGGCGCTGGCGGAATGAGCGGCACGGATCACGGCGGTAAGCCTGAGCAGCCGTCTTCGGGTCCTCCGCGTGGTTGGGCAGACGCGGGAACGCCACCCGGCATGAAGGCGCTTCGCTACGCCGATCTGAAGTCGCTTACGCCGCAAAAGGATACCCGCCCCGCGGCCCGCGAAATCGTCGTGCGTCTCGGCGGCAATATGGAGCGCTACATCTGGACGCTCAACGGCCGTAAGGCGAGCGAGGCCGATCCGATCGAACTGCATTACGGCGAGCGCGTGAAGCTCACGTTCGTGAATGAGTCCATGATGGCCCACCCGATGCATTTGCACGGCATGTTCGTGCAACTCGTGAACGGCCAGCCTGCCGATCGCTTGCCCAACAAGCATGTCGTGAACGTTGCACCCGGATCGTCCTATTCGGTGATGTTGACGGCAGACGAGCCGGGCGAGTGGGCCTTCCACTGTCACCTCCTCTACCACATGAACTCCGGCATGATGACAAAGGTCGTCGTCGCCCGCATGAGCGCGGGGGTGGCGCGATGAACAGCTCGATCCCAATCACGGCCGGTCTCTTGGCCCTCATGACCACAACGGCTGCGTTTGCCGCCGGTGCGCACAGCAAGAACGACCCGATGGAAGAGCCCGTGCTGTTTTGGGGCGCGGGCGCGGAGATCGACGGTGCCGACAACAACTGGTTCGAGCGCGACGATGGCATTCTCGTCAACTGGGACGCTTACGCGTGGGTTGGCGGCGATGATGTGAAGGTCCGCTTGGAAGCCGAAGGCGAAGCGCTCGACGGCGACGTTGAGTCCTCGGAGATCCGCGCGCTCGTCAGCTGGAACATTGCAACCTTCTGGGACCTGCAGGCGGGCGTGCGCTACGATACAGAACCGCGCGGGCTGGGCTGGGCCGTGCTCGGTGTCCAGGGGTTGGCACCGTACTTCTTCGAGACCGACGCGCGCCTGTTCGTCAGCGAAGATGGCGACGCGGCCGTGCGCCTCGAACAGACCTTCGATCTCCTCTTGACCCAACGGCTCGTTCTGCAGCCGCACATCGAAGCGAACGCCTACGCGCAGGACATTCCCGCACTTGGCGTCGGCGCGGGCTTGGCGGATATCGAAGCAGGCCTGCAACTCCGCTACGAGTTCGATCGCAAGTTCGCGCCCTACGTCGACGTCGTCTACGACCGGAAACTCGGCGAGACGTCTCAAATCGCCCGCGCAGCGGGTGAAGACCCCGAAACGGTTTCGATCCGCTTCGGCCTCAGGATCAGACTCTAACCCCCGAACAACAGGATGAAGATCATGACACGCACATTAATAGTATCTCTCTCAATCACTTCCGCGCTTGTGCTGGCAACTTCTGCCTTCGCGAGCGCCGGTCACCCGGGTGGCGGCGTGACCGCCTTCGGTCAACCGGGTGACGTCAAGAAAATCTCGCGAACGGTGCGGATCGAAGCAACCGAAATCAAATACAACCTCACCGACCTGACCTTCAAAGTCGGCGAGACCGTGAAGTTCGTCTTCGTCAACAGGGGCGAACAAGACCATGAACTGTCGCTCGGCGACAGCGTCACGCAGTTGAAGCATCGCAAGATGATGCAAGACATGGCCGCGATGCCCAACATGGACATGAGCAAGATGCCGGGTCACCAAGGCATGGACGACGACACCATGCTGATGACGAAACCGGGCGAAGCGAAAGAGCTCGTTTGGCAGTTCACCAAAGCGGGTACGTTTGAGTTCGCTTGTAACTATCCGGGCCATGCTGAAGTTGGCATGACCGGAAAGATCGTCGTTCGTTGAACGACCGCGGTTTGATGTTGCGGCGGACCCTTCCGCCGCAACATTGCTCCAACTTGGTCTATGGGAGGTCACAACATGCGGACAATACTACGCTCTCTGACGGTGGGCATTCTCACCTACTTAGTGTTCGCCACGCTCGCAAGCGCTTCGTCCGACGAGGGTGCCGTGAAGGCCGTCCTGGTTGATTACAAACAGGCGCTTGAGCGCCTCGATGGCGCGGCACCGGCGCAGCTGTTTGCGTCAGATGCTGAAGTCTTCGAGTCGGGAAAGCGCGAAGGCAGTTATCAGGACTACCTGGCCCACCATCTCGGCCCGGAACTGGTTGAGTTCGCTTCATTCCGGTTCGACAACTACTCCGCTGTTGTTCGCATTGAAGGCGATATCGCCATCGCTTCCGAGTCGTACACCTACAGGATCGTGCTCAAGCGCGGCGGCGAGCCCATCGAACGTACCGGCGTCGCAACGAGCGTTCTGAAACGAACAGCGGCTGGTTGGCGGTTTCTCCAGACACACTCGTCCTCGCGAAAGCCTCCCGCACCCACCTCAGCCACAACCAAATGACGGCGCACGAGCTTTCGATGACACCAAACGCGTCAACACGCGCACCGCTTGATGCGATCCCGCGTGACGGGCAGTCGGGGGTCGACTAATGGTCACGCGAAGATGGGCGCCACGCCTGCACAAATGGATTGCGTTGGTTGTTGGAATCCAGCTCCTGGCTTGGTCGGCGAGCGGGCTCTTCATGACCGTGGTTCCGATTTCCCAGGTGCGTGGCGAGCACAATATCCGCAAGCCAGAAACGGTCGATCTGAGAGGTGCCGCTTTGGTCCCGCTTGCGACCGTGCTTGAGCGCGCGCCAGCGGGTGCTGTCGCACGAGTTGAGTTGCGGGCGCTGGCCGGGCGGCCGGTGTATGAGATCGCGATCGATGGATCGTCTCCGGTGCTCCTGGATGCGCGAAGCGGCGCTTTGCTATCGCCTGTTGCTGAATCGCACGCGATCGAGATTGCGGTGGCGGATTTTTCCGGTGCGGGTCGGGTGACCAAGGCAACGCTCATAGCCGAGAAACCGCCAATTGAGTTTCGCGGCGATCTTCCCGTTTGGCAGATCTCGTTCGACGACCCGGACGAGACAAACATCTACGTCTCAGCAGGGACGGGTAAGGTGGTAGCGCGCCGCTCATCGACTTGGCGCATCTACGATTTTCTGTGGTCACTCCACATCATGGATTATTCGGAACGGGACAATTTCAACAATCCGCTCGTCATAGCCGCTGCCGCAATCGCCTTCGTGCTCGCGGTGTCCGGCGTTGTGATGTTGTACCTGCGCTTTTCGCCGTCCGTCATTCGACGTTGGCGGTCTTCCAGAAAACAAATCTCTCAATGAGGAATCATGTCATGCGTATTTCGACTAGAATTTCGCTTCTCCTAGGTTCGCTGGTGATCGCGAATACGGTTGCGCTAGCGCACGAGGGCGAAACCCATCGCCCCGGTGGATGGTCGTTCGGACGGCCGGGGATTGCCAAGGACGTCACACGGACGATCCGGATCGAAGCCGATGAGTACAGCTTCGATCCGGCAGCGATATCCGTTCAGGTCGGCGAGACGATTAAGTTTGTTGTTGTTAACAACGGCAAGCTGATGCACGAGCTGACGATTGGCGATGCCGCCGAACAGGAGGCGCACCAGCAATCGATGAGCAAGATGTCGGACATGAAGCACGATGAAGGAACGCAGCAGATGCCGGCGAACTCCCTTCACATTCCGCCCGGTCAGACGCGCGAGCTAACCTGGATGTTCTCAAAGGACGGGAAGCTGATCATTGCATGCAACTATCCGGGCCACAGCGTGCTCGGCATGGTCGGGTCGCTGGAGGTGAGGTGAAGGTCAGGATAGTCGGCGGTGAGGTCAGTCTATGTCGAACGCCCCGGGGCTGGCGTTAGGCACCTGCGCCGAAGTTCACTAGTTGTGCATTCGTTGACAGCGGGACAAATCTCCTTGTTTCGCTTGTTGGCGTTTTCCTGTTCCTTGCGCAGGGAATATGAGGCGACTCGGATTCTTAGTTACGCTGCGATCGCGTCGAGAATGGGGCATGCGGTGGTTCCGTCCTCCATGCAGCGCGCGACGAGCCGAGTCAAAACCCGCTCAATTTTTCTGAGGTCTCTTATCTTGAGACGAATGGTTTTCAGGTGGATGTCGGCAACGATCCTAACCCGGCTGCAACTCCGTTTGCGATCAACAGATAAATCGATCAGCGTGCGAATTTCATCAGTGGAAAAGCCGAGCTCACGGGCTCGCTTAACGAAGATGAGTCGCTGCAAGTCTGATGCGTCATACCGCCGATGTCTGGCCGATGTCCGCGCCGGTCGAGGCAAGAGTCCGATCCGCTCGTAGTAGCGAATTGTCTCGATGTTTACGCGGGACACTCTCGAAACTTCACCGATAGCCTTGGAATTCATGGTCACGTGCTCGTTACTCATACGTGCTTGCATCTGTAGCCGCTACAGATAGTAGCTTTGTGCCATGTTCGATACCGAAAATCACGAGGTCCTGAAAACTAGGTTGCTTTCCGGCGGCGGCCTCCTCGGGGCTCTTCTCGCCTCTGCGTGCTGCTTGTTGCCGTTCGCATTCGCCCTTGTAGGCGTGACCGGTGCTTGGATAGGCCAACTAACCGCTCTCGCGCCGTACCAGCCAGCGTTTCTCGCGATTGGGGCAGCCTGTATCGGTTGGGGCTTCTGGCGCTCACACGGCTCACCGGAAATGTGTGAGCACTATTGCGGAACGCCTCTGTCGCGACGTCTCACAAGAATTAGTCTTTGGTTGGCGACCGTGTTGCTGCAGCTGGCAGCTACGGCCGGCTTTTGGGCACCGCTTTTCATATAAGGAGTTTTGCAATGCGTTTCCTGATCGCAGCACTCGCGAGCTTGCTAGTTTCTGCAGCAGCATTTGCCGCAGAGCGAACGGCGGCTTTTGCGGTCGAGAATATGACCTGCTCGACCTGTCCGCTGACAATTAAGGTCGCTGTGAAGAAGATTGGCGGCGTTAAAGATGTGCAGGTGAATTACGAACGAAAAACGGCGACCGTCGTTTATGACGATGCTCGCACCACGACCGAGGCAATCGCTGCGGCAATGAACGATGCCGGTTTTCCCGCTACACTTGCGTCAAAGCCATGATCCAGTACGAATCGACGATTACGTGTCCGGTGTGCGCCGCGCAAGCGGTGGAGGAGATGCCGAAGGACGCATGCCGATATTTTTACGATTGCGCCACATGCGGTGCTGCGTTGAAACCCAAGCGGGGTGATTGCTGCGTCTTCTGCTCGTACGGTTCCGTGAAGTGTCCTCCAATACAAATGGAGGGTGAT
>CXWJ01000612.1_pt1 | contig 57909 bp, 67 predicted proteins | sample 590841 | NCBI WGS metagenome assembly CXWJ01 (sample SAMEA3498367, study PRJEB10139) | wastewater metagenome | biome: wastewater treatment plant; material: activated sludge | place: Austria | collected 2015-01-21 | reverse complement strand
GCAAGGTTGGACAGGGATGCCACTGTTTTTTCCAGATCCCGGTTGGCGAGGAGTTGATCGAAATGCTTTGCTTCACCGGTTTCCCGATTTAAAGAATAGATGGCTGGTGTGTTGGACCAGGGCTGGTTTCCCAGGGTTGTGCAACGGTTAAGCAGGGAAAAGCGGAGTTGATCCTGTTCGCCATTAGAGAGGAGTGAACCAATCCTGGTTTCAGTCACATGTCCCACCTGTACCTGCCATATCCATGTATCGAACTGGACAGGCATGCGTACATCGGGCGGAAGGGTCAGGCAGACTTTTTCCGCCTTCAGGCTGTAGCCAGTGTCGCGTCCGATCAGCATGGCTTTGCGCCAGTCATGGGAAAGGAACGCCCAGGTGCGAACATAGATAAATAAGTTACGCCAGTCGCCGCCGAGGTTGTTGATCGCATTCTGGGAACCATATCGGCGACTCAGGGGGATATCCCCGCCCCGAAAGAGCGGCATGAGTTCCGGAGACCGGAGATCACTATGATGGTTGCGATATTCCTCGATCTTGCGGATATTGGAGCGAATTTCATCGAGGAGGTTTTCGAAACCATATTGGATTAGGAATTCTGCCAAAGTCTTGCCTGTGGATAGATCTTCAAGAGACTTCCAGACGGGATCGAAGGGCGGGGTTGGGTCGGCACCTGTCAGCCACCAACGTGCAGCCGCAGGGCAGAAGGAATACAACATGGCTGAGAGAATGGGATTCCCGCGTGCATTTTTGGGATTGAGCATGGCAAGGAAGAGATCAGTGTACATGCCAGACCATCAAGAGAAAGGGAATCGTACGCCAGGCGGCGGGGGATTTCATCCCGGTGAGTGATAGTTTCTGAAAGAGTCTCCAGATGAACTGGAGGATGCTGGTGACCAAAAAGGAAAGGAAGACCAGCAGGATCAGGGATGGGATATTGGAATAGGGTAACGCCCAAAGAACTGCCATCCAGAGTTTTACATCTCCGGCGCCCATCCATCCGTTTGCCCAGGCGGAAAGCAGCAGAAAACATGCCAGCCACAAATCCATATGCCCGGGGAAGTGCGCAATCATGCCCGCAAGGATCAATGGGTAGGTAGACCAGTTCGGGATGCGACGGGTACGCAGATCGTACAGGCTTACTGCCAGAAGATAAAAAAGCAACCAGGTCATTGGTTGCTGATGATATATAAATGAATGGGTGGGTATGGTGAACGTGTCGCTTTGATTCAAATCCGGGGTTGGCGACAGAGGTTTTATGCCCGATGAAATATTTGGTAAAATATCTTTGCAACGTCTAGGGTGCCCCCCTCACCCTGGGCGTTGCATTTTTAGCTCCTAATGCTTGACGAAAGAACATTTGTTCTGATATTATCCCAGTTGTATGTCTATCTGGGATCGTCTTCTGTACCTGATAGGCTTGCGTCCAACGCCCGGTCCTCGAACCTACCATTTTGATGCGAGTGAAAGCCTGCAAGTCACGCTTTCCACCCTATCCTCTGACGAAGGCCGTCCTGAACATGATTTGATCCCCGATATCCTGGCCGCAGGTCTNNCCGGATACCGTCAAGGACCGCATCTCGTCCGTATTCCGCAAGTTTAATATTAACAAGCGCAATGATCTGCGTGCTCTGTTCTCCCATTGGGATTTCAACGAGTGGGAACGGCAGAGATAGACCCATACTCCGACCCTCCCCCCAAATCCAGTACCCCCAAAACACCCCCATCTGACACCCAGGTGGGGGCTATTACATATGAAGGGGAGGTTGTATTCTGTCAGCATGGAAATCCTTCCCGTTCTCAAAACCGGCAAACTAATTGTGATCTACACATCGGATGCTGCACGCACCGAAAGCATGGTCTTGATCGCCGAACTTGGTCTGCGTGGCGGAGTGACTATCCTGGATGGTGGCAATCGCTATCGACCGTATCAGGTTGCCACATTCCTGCGCAGAAAAACGGTGGATATTTCAAGCGCTGCCAATCGACTATTCAGTCGGCGCGCCTTTACCTGCTATGAGATGAATACCTTGTTGTGCTCCACTTTGTCTCGTAATCAACCTTGTGTGATTCTGGATCTATTGAACACTTTTTATGACGATCATGTATCAATTCATGAGGCGGATCGATTATTGAAATCCTGTCTCGGTCAAATCCAGCGTCTTGTACTCGCCGGACCCGTCGTCCTGACTCTTGCACCGCCTTTGGCGGAGGAACGTGCTTTTCTACTTGAGCAGGTCTGCGCACAGGCAGATGAAGTGCTGATCAAGGAAGCACCCGCCTGCGAACCCACCCAACCGTCGCTCTTCTGAATGATATGGGTCGTACTCTCGTCACCATCACCCAATTACTAAACGAGACCGAAGCCAACCTGTCGGCATTTCGGCGCACCTTGCGCCGCAGTGATCAGTATGTCTTCGATGGTCTCTTTGCCGCCGCGCGTCGGCATATCGCTGCCATCGGGCAGGCTGAGTCGCTGTTGCCATTTGAATCGGCTTTGCTTGCCATGTTGCTGGAACAGTCAAAAGAAATCGCTGTTCTTGAGCAAAAGGTCGAAGAACTGATCAAGAAGAACTCGGGTTGAGCGTGCCGAAACATGACCGAGGCAATTGGTTGGCTGTTGGATGTATATGCGGAAGAGGATGGCATTTCCCTATGGGTATTGACGGAGGATGGGGAGCGTCTGCATTTACGCATGGATTTTGACATCACGCTCTACGTGGCGGGGGATTTCTCCCTGCTGCGGCAAGTGTGGAAATATTTGAGGGAGAAGAACGTTAGGTTGGAACGAACCGTTCGCCGCGATCTATTCCTTGGCGAACGGGATGTAATGGCAGTCGCTACTTCTGACCCAGCACATGTCCAAAACCTGTTCGGGGACTTACAACGGCAATTCCCATCCCTCGATTATTACGATGTAGACATTCCCATCACCTTGCGTTTCATCGCACAGACGAATACACATCTATTAGGACGTTGCCGCATCATCCTGGAAGGGGAATGGATACAGACCATCGAACCTTTATCTTCGCCCTGGGAGATCGATCCCACGCCCATTCCCTTGCGCATTCTGACTTTTGCCCCGGAATGCAATCCTGCTGTTCTGAAACCCAGACAATTACATGTGAAATACAACCAACGGGAATACAGCCTCTCGCTGGAATCTCCAAGGCCATTCCTGATTGGCTTGAGAGCCGACCTGAAGCGCATCGACCCCGACCTGATCCTGACGGATTACGGCGATACCTGGTTGTTTCCGCTGTTGATCCAATGGTCCGAGGAAACCGGGATCGAATTGAACCTAAATCGGGATCGGGAGAGAACGGTACTGACCCGAAAGGCAAACAGTTATTTTGCCTATGGTCAGGTAACCTATCGTGGGTCACAGGCGCATCTCTTTGGACGCTGGCACATCGACCGCAAGAATGCCATGTCTTTCGGCGAGTACGGATTGGAAGGTGCGATGGAACAGGCACGCGTCACAGGTATCGGTGTGCAGGAGATGGCACGTAAATCTCCCGGCGCAGGCATCACTGCCATGCAGATGCTCACTGCCATGCGCAACAACATCATGGTTCCGGTGCAAAAACAACAAGTCGAGGGCAGGAAGACTCTGGCGGAATTGATCCGTGCCGATCATGGCGGGCTGATCTATCAACCCATCATCGGACTCCACGGAAATGTAGCGCAGATCGATTTCTCCTCCATGTATCCTGCAATCATGGGCAAACATAATATATCGCCGGAGACAGTTGGTCTGGAAGATGCACCCGAAGGTCTGATTCCCAAAACCCTGCGTCCCCTGTTGGAAAAGCGCATGATGCTTAAGAACATTTTGTCCGATCTCGATCCACGGGATTGCAGAGTGGAAATCCTCAAGGCGCGAGCATCAGCGCTCAAATGGTTGTTGGTGGTGTGCTTTGGGTATTTGGGATACAAGAATGCCCGTTTTGGAAAGATCGAGTCGCATGAAGCTGTGACTGCCATGAGCCGCGAACTGATGCTGCAAGCCAAGGAGGTGGCAGAAGACATGGGCTTTGCGGTCCTGCACATGTATGTGGATTGTCTCTTTGTTCAACAGCAAGGTTTTCACAAACCGTCCGACTTTACGCCACTTATGAATGCCATCGAAGAGAAAACAGGCATCCCGATCGCATTGGAGGGAGTCTTCAAATGGGTGGCTTTCCTGGCTTCGAAACGGGACGCGCGTGTGCCCGTGCCTAACCAATACTTTGGCACCTTCCAGGATGGGACGCTCAAATATCGCGGCATCGAATTGCGTCGAAGGGACACGACCCCGTGGGTGAGAAAGATTCAATTGAAGGCGTTGGAAATTCTGGCAGGTGCGAATACTCCGCGTGAATTTGCCAACCGCGTTCCAGATGTTATGAATTTGATGGAAGATGCAAAACGTGAACTCAGAATTGGTCGTGTTCCATTGGATGAATTGGTTATCCGTCAAAGGTTAAGTCGAACAGTTGAAGCATACAAGACTCCCTCTCCAGCTGCGCATGCCGCCTTGCAGTTGCAAGCGCATGGCAGGCAGTTCTCTCCCGGTCAATCGTTGGAATTCGTGTTTGCCCGTAATGCTTCCGGAGTCCACGCCTGGGACCTGAATGAGGCATTGGACTCCGGAAAGTTGGATACAAAGCGTTATTACAAGCTTTTGGATCGTGCGATCCAAACAGTGATTGATCCGTGCAAGCCTTTGCTTATGCCGGAACGATTGTTATGAATGGTTACTGTCCCGGCCAGCCAATCTGCCCCTGCCCTTCGCGCACTGCCCAATAAATGATCCCGCCCCAGTTCCAGGAACGTTGATATTGAGGATTGCTGATACTGCCGGCGTCGTCCATGCGCCGCAGGGTCAGGTTGGTATCCCAATAGGCGTCGGGTGTGCCATCGTTGTTGATATCCGCCATCCTTGCGGCAGGCAGGTTTGCTACAGCAGACGGGGGAATCTCGCCTCCGCTGGAATGCGTTTTCCATTCATAACCAGTGATGCCGCGATGTCCTGTTCCGCCGCCGCAGTTGTAATTTCCGTTGCCGTTCGGACCGGCAATGCAACCCTCGATGGCTTCATATTCCTGATACCGCAACTCCCAGAACAACTTGTATGGAGCGCGTCCATTGCCGACAAACAAAGGCATGTCTCCGGGGAGTTCGTCCAATCCACTGACACTGCCTGCAAGGGTGATCGCTCCCACAGCTGGATGGGATGGCACTTCCCATTGAATGGATTGGGATGCGCCATTGGACAACACAAGGTCCCCGATGTGCGGCAGAGTCACAAACATGGGACCTGCCGGTCGCAGGGTCAAGATCAAACGTAGGTTTTGCCAGTCGCCCACCTGCGGATTACCGGGGGAACCACCACCATTGGGAACATAATTCACTCCGCCTGACCCGGAAGACTCCGGCATACCTCCGTTTCTTAGGATGGTTGGCCAGCGCACTAATGTTGCCGGATAGGGTCGCACATCCAGATAGATCTCTGGAAAGGTCACACGTGCCGTGATCTTCCAGCCGCTGTTGGTGCAGGTGATCCCACCAGCCGTCACAGAGAATGATGTACAGGGATGTTGAGGCGGTGTGGTATTGGGCAGCTCACAAGGCATGACCGCCGGTTGCTCGATGATATGCAGGACCTGCCCGGTGCAGTTATCCACCCGGATGGGAAAGACCTTGCAGGAACTGCTTTCCGCGTAATATTCAACCACCTGAAATGCTAGATGATTGCCAGGTGTACAAGCGCCACCGCCATTGTTGTTATTGTCATTCCCACCGCCTTCCTCTCCGCCTCCTTCATTTCCTCCACCTGTGGTGCAAATGATGCTTCCATCCGGTTGAAAGGAACAGGATGGGGCAGTCTGTGCCAGGACGGATAAAGGTTGAACGGCGAGCATGACGATCAGTAGAAGAAATAGACTGGCGCGTTTCATGGCGCGGTCCCCGATAATACGGAAAGAATGTACTGCTTCTCGTTTTCATCTGTGAAAGACTGCCAGTTTTCTGGCAGCGGTTGCATGTCAAGATGCCAAGTGTTACTCAGCCACTTGGCATCCCAGGGCTGGGAGTCGTATAAGGTCGCCACGGTTAGACGGTCGCTGGCATTTTCCGTTACATCGGTGATCTCCAATTTGGGTTCCGTCTGTGTTCCCAGCCAGACCCACTGTCCATCACCCAAATACCCAAAGAGCAGGAAGGAGCGCATGGGCGTGGCAGGCGCAGTGTAGATGTGATCATTTAATGCGTAGACGATGTGAGTGTTCTCGGCATCCTCCACCACCAGACAGATCACGGGATACTCACCGCCCCAGATCTCGACACGATTGCCTTTGACCGTGGATGTCTCGAAACAACCGCGCAGGGCATAAGTCACTGCCGCTTTGCCATTTGCTTTCAGTCGCCATTCCTTGAAATCGGGATTGGGTGGGATGAAACTGACCGGCACATCCACAAGATCATTTGCATCTTTGGGAAGCGTGACGGTTTCCATCTGTCGCATGGGCATCTCTGTGAACCCAAGCAGTTCAGTGGCTTCGGCGCGGCTGTATCCTTCACGGACTGCCAGCGCCCAGGCAATGGTTTTCTCCAAACTTTGATAGATACAGGCAGGCTGGATAATCTGATAATTCTCGCTGATCATGGTCGGTGTAAAGGACCATTCCGACGAATCGGTTGGACAGCCAAACGAATCAACACCTCCCGATGGGCTGGTCACAATGATTTCCGTTGCCACCGGCTCCACCGTCTGTGTCGGGAGGGTGACTGCTTCCGGGGTGGCTTGTACACGGCTCATCAATAGATAGCGATTCAAGCCTGCCATCCCTCCAGCCACAAAAAGCAAGAGCAGGATCAATCCGGTCACAACGGTATAGATACGGGGTTGCCGTTTCCCGGCAAGGTCTTTATAAGTCAATCCATCCAGGATTGTTTTCCAAAGGGATTTCATTCTTCTCCAAAAAAATTATTGATCTTCGCGGGTCACGCCATGCGCCAGATATCCAATGGCGCGCACGGTCACCCAGCGGGCAGGGAATAAGTACCCCGCTGATTGAACTTGAGCGGTGACATAGCAGGCGGGACGTCCCTGATGTCGTCCACAGGAAACCGAGGTGAGGTGCGCGGAACCCGGTCGTTGTGAATTGAAGTAAGCTGCGGCAATTCCATTCCCTGCTGTGGTTGCAGTGATCGTCCCATCCGGCAAAACCGTGATCTCCTGCGCACCAGCATGAGCCGCAAGGTCGGTGGCAGCCACGGTCTCCATCACACGCGCATTCGTCACCATGTAGTCGAGGATGCCCAACAGAAACAGGGACATGATGGGCATCAGGATGGCGAACAACAAAACGGATTGTCCGCGTTCATTTCCTTTGAACTTCATCGCCACTTCGCCTTCCAGGTCTCGGAGCGCGAGATGAACCACTCGCTGTTCCATCCGCTTTGACTCAAACCAAGCAGACCATCAAACAAGGTTGGCGCTTGATACGAGACCAGACATTGCCCAGGCAAACCAGGTCCACTGGGTGGTGAGACTCGCACGCGATACTTCACACCAGCCGTGGCGGACCAATCCGCATTCAGGGTTTGCCAGGCGACATTCACGGCATTGTTTCGGGCGCGTGCGGGATCAGGCGATTGCGATAGGAATTGCGAACAGGCATAGGCAGCTGCAGTCGCCGCGGTGCGAGCCCGATGCGTTGGGATCCATGCCAGCAAACCGAATGCCATAATGACTGCCAGCATTGCGAACAAAGCCGTTTCTGCCAAGGCTTGTCCGCGTTCGCCTTTTCGGTACGGGGTTTTCATTCGAACCCTCCAGCAGAGGGCGGGCCGGGATAGAAGCGCCAAAGGCGAAAGTTGGTCTCGGCCCGTTGCGCTTCGATCAGACGGATGCCAAAGATCCAATCCCGTGAGTCCTCCACACTGATCAACGAACGCACCTGACGCGGACCGGTCTGCCCAGCATTGATCCGGTCCGCGAGATCGGGCCATAAAACATTGTCACGGGCGTTTTCGGTGGCGGGTGTGTTGTATGAACCGGAAGCGACACCCGTGATGAACACGCCCCAATCCGTGGAGGCGGAACGGAAGGCATAAAACGCGGCAAAGGTCATGCCGAACAACAACAGGATCAGGACCGGCATGATCAGCGCGAACTCTGCCATTGCCTGACCCTTTTCCTTCGGACGAATCATTTATCCGCCTCGCGCCATGCGCAGGGCTTCGATGCCGGCTTCGAAGGCGGCGATCAGTTCGTTGCGATAACGGGCGATCACGGCAATCGCGACCACACCGATGGCGCCCAGGATCAGGGCGTATTCGGCAAAGTCCTGACCATCCTCTTCGCGGATGAAACGTTTGAACAAAGTGAACATGGAATCTCCTTTTTGAAATGAAAATCGGCTGGCAGTTGAACTGCCAGCCGACATCATAGTGATTCAGGTTGTGGGGAGGTTGGTCCGTGTCGCTTGTTGTTTGTTTTATATGCCAGTGAAAAATCCCAATGTCATTATTTTGACTTCAGCAACCTTGCCGAGTTCCCCATAATGCCAATATCAGGCAGGGATTGCGCTGCGGCAGCGAGAACAGGCGGGAGGATACCCAGCGCGGCGAGAGATAATCCCACAAGGTTATAGATGGTTGTGAACGCCAGATTCGTCTTGACGATCCGCATGGTGCGGTGGGCGATCTTTAATACATCTGGCACCAAATTCCAGTCTTCGCGCATGAGGGCGATATGCGCCGCTTCGATGGCAACATCCGTGCCCGCCGCGCCCATTGCCATGCCGACATTTGCCTGGGCAAGCGCGGGCGCATCGTTCACACCGTCGCCGATCATTACGACAACGTGTCCCTTTGCCTGATATTCCTTGACCACATCGATCTTGTGTTCTGGTAACAGATTTGCACGGTAGGAGACACCCAATTTTTCTGCCAGCGCGGAAGCTGTTCTTTCGTTATCTCCCGTGAGTAGTTCAATATGCCGAATCCCGAGCGAACGAACTTCAGCCAGTGCATTAGGAACTTCGGAACGTAAAGTGTCCGCTGCCGCGAACACGCCCACCAACTCCTGATCACGTTCCATGAACAAGAGGGTCTTGCCTTGTGCTTCCAGGTCTTTGGCAATGGGCAATGATGCAGCAGAAGGGATCATGCGTCGATTGCCAATCCGAATAGCCTGGGCATTGATGATTGCCTGAACTCCATGTCCAGGGATGGCTTCAAATTTTTCAGGTTCGACCAAAACGGCTTTTTCCTCACGAGCCATCATACGCACGGCTTCCGCCAGTGGATGTTCGGAGTAGCGTTCGGCAGAGGCAGCAAGACCCAGTAAATCGGAACGTGCTAACCCATTTAACGAAACTACATCCGTAATCTGCGGCTGTCCGAGGGTGAGCGTGCCAGTCTTATCCACCAACAGAACATCGGCGCGCGCCAGTAGTTCGAGATACTTGCCGCCTTTGATGAGCAATCCGCGTTTTGCGCTTGCGCCCACCGAGGCAAGCATGGCAACCGGAGTTGCCAGCGCGAAGGAACAGGAGCAGGCGACCAACAGGACAGCGGCAGTGGATAATGGATTACGGGTAAATAAGAAGGTCAACCCCGCAATGACAGCGACCACGGGCAGATACCAGGCGCTGAATTTATCGGCGATCTGTTGAACGTCAGCGCGATGCGCCTCAGCCTCTTCCACCATTTTGACCACGCGTCCGAAGGTGGTGTCCGTTCCAATTCGGTCCGCGCGGATGCGCAGACTACCCAGTTTGGCAATCGTTGCCGCATACACATGGGTTCCGTTTGCGGCTTCAACAGGCATGGATTCGCCTGTAATGGCAGATTGATCAATCGTGGCTTGACCGCTGATGACTTCGCCGTCCACAGCGATCTTTTCGCCTGGACGGACGATGATCGTTTCACCGACTTTCACCTCGGTGACTGGGACTTCGACTTCCGCTCCATCGCGTTCCACACGAGCAGTTAATGGGGCGAGTGAGGTTAGTTCCTTTACCGCGCGGCGGGCAGATTCTGTGGTGAAGTTCTCGACATAATCACCGACTCGCATGAAGACAACGACAAGCGCCGCCGTGACCCATTGTCCAACCGCGAGTGCGGCAATGACACCGATGGTCATCAGGGTGTGCGAAATGATCTGACGTTTCAATGTGGCGCGGATGACGTTCAGAAAGACACGGTAACCGCCTGCGATGACCAACACGACACCCAACGGAAAGGGGACCAGGTCGTTGAGAAAATCGAACAAGCCCAAGCCTTCGCCGAAGATCACTACACTGAGGATAATGGCGAACACACTGACCAGCAGGATCGTCAGTCGGCGGTTGAAATCGCCCATTGAAACAGGATCAGCTTTGGGTGAGTCCGAGGCGGGGACATCATAGCCAGCGCCCTGAACCGCTGTGCGAATGGCAGGCAAATCCACTTTGGATGGATCGAGTCGCACAATCGCTTTTTCGGTGCCAAGAAACACATTGACGGATTGTACGCCAGGCAGTTTTTCGATGGCGTGTTGGACGTGTTGGGCGCATTCGGCACAGTCCATGCCTGAGATGGGAATTTCGAGGGTTTGTGGATTAGCCATTTAATCTCCTCTATCGTTATCATCAATTATCATTTCAACATTTGCAACCAACTGCCAATTACAGTGACAGACCTGCTTTCTGAAATTTGAGTTCAATCCTTTGGGCCATATCATTCATGGTTGCCTCCACTTGGGGGAACGCAAACCAAACGATGCCGATTCCGAATATCACGCCAGTGATCAATCGCATCCAGAGGTTGAAAGAACCAGCCGCATCGCCCGCATAGAATGTCGCTGGGAAAATGTGATTTGTCAGTGTGGCAAGCCAGGCATTGTTGTCGCGGAAACTGTTGCCAAAGTCAATAATGTCACTGATGAGATGTGTGCCGCCATCAACTGCCATCGGTAATGCCGAGAGCATCAAGGCTCGAAAGGAAAGTGCAAATAGCTTTTTGCGGACAAAGCCATACGCCAGCGCGGAGATCCATAAACTCCCGTACCACCACGTAGTCCGTTCGCACCAAGCCACTTTCCAGCCCATCTGCTGGTTACCCAAAAACTGGCGCAGGACAAGTGGATTGTTGGTCGGCTGCCAGGCCGTTTGAATTTCAGACAGTGAATAGGTCATCTTTGACCCGAATAGAAAGTAAGATCGCTCCGGAAGTTGATGACATTCAAGCGCATAAATCAGGTAAATTACCTTTGCTGCACCTGTCCAGCCAAATTTCATAAATACTGGCGCGAGCCAGGGCAGACCTATAAAAAAACCCCAAGCTACCGCAAAAGCCAATAACCAGTTGCGGCTCAACCAATGAACTATGCGATTGGCGATCACTGCGCCAGATTTCTTACGTTTCACGACCTCTAAAGTACTTGTCTCCATTGCTCTAACTCCTCAAGCGCGTAACATCCGCAACCCACTTCCAATGACGATAAATTCGCTGATCTCGTGTCCTAGCACTGCAATCGGCAGTGAAAAGGCGCCTGCAACCGCGCCGATGACCAGCGCGCCGATCACGATGGCGGATAGCGCCAGGTTCTGGTTCACCACCGATTGGTTGCGCTTTGCCAGCTTGAGCGCATACGCCAATTTTTCGAGATCGTCCGCCATGAGCGCGACGTCTGCGGTTTCGAGCGCCACATCCGTTCCGGCTGCGCCCATCGCCACACCCACGGTTGCCTCCGCCAGCGCGGGCGCGTCGTTTACACCATCGCCAACCATCGCCACGTGCCCGTAGCGCTGCGCGAGTTCGCGGACCTTTGTCACTTTATCTTCCGGTTTCAAGTCCGCGTAGATTTCATCAATGCCGAGTTCACGGGCAATGGCTTGCGCAGTACGTTCGTTGTCACCCGTGAGCATCACCACTTTTTCCACACCTGCCGCGTGGATAGCGTCAATCGCCTTTGCTGCGTTGAGGCGGATGTTATCGCGTATGGCGATCATACCCCAGGGAGCCTCTTCATCCCCAAGCACCACCACCGTTTTTCCCTCGCCCTGTAGCTGGTTGATGTCTCCCCACACCCCATCCAGTGAAACGCCCAACTTTGAGTGGAACATGTCTGGGCTGCCGACATAGATCGTGCGTCCGTCAAGCCTGGCCGAAGCTCCAGCACCGGTCAGGGAGCGGAACTCGGCCAATTCAGACGGCTGAATACCCTGCGCCTCCGCATGCCGGACGATAGCTTGCGCCAGCGGGTGTCCACTGCGACGCTCGATGCCCGCTGCCAACGCCAGCAGTTGCTGCTGCGAAGCGGCTAAGCGATCCGGGTCTTGACGCAGCAGGAGCACATCGGTCACTTCCGGCTCGCCACGCGTCAGCGTGCCGGTCTTGTCCATTGCGACCACCTTGACTTTCGCCAGTTCCTCGACATACACGCCGCCTTTGATGAGCACTCCCTGCCGCGCGCCAGTACCCAAGGAAGCCACCAAAGTGATGGGGATGGAAATGACGAGCGCGCATGGAGCGGCTGCCACTATGAATACAGTTGCGCGCGTAATCCAAGTGACCCAATCCGCGCTGAAAAATAGCGGCGGCACAATCGCAATTAGAATTCCAATCGCAAGCACAGCGGGGCTGTAGCGCGCGCCGAATCTTTCAATGAACCTTTGGCTCTTGCCCTTCTTTTCCTGGGCTTCCTCAACCATATGGATGATGCGGCTGATCGTGTTATCGGCAAAGGTCTTGGTGGCGCGTACTTCCAGCGCACCCTCGCCGTTGATGCTACCGGCGAACACAGGATCGCCGGGCTGTTTTTCCACAGGCACGCTTTCACCGGTGACTGGCGCCTGATTAACACTGGAAGCACCAACAAGAATCTCGCCATCCGTTGCCATCGCCTCTCCTGGCTTGACGATGAACACATCACCAACTTCCAGTTCTTGCACAGGGATTTCGCGCTCGACTCCACCGCGGCGCACAAGCGCAACTTTTGGTGCGAGATCCATCAACGCCTTGATGGCAGCGCGCGTTTTCTCTTCGGTATAACCTTCGGCAGCTTCGCTGATCGAATAGAGGAATACCAGCATCGCGCCTTCGCCTGCCAGACCCATGATCGTAGCAACGACAGCCGCTGTGCTCATTAGCAACTCAATGCCAATTTCACGCTCGAAGATCAGTTCTTCAATCGCTTCACGTCCGAAATAGTATCCGCCAATCAGAATCGCCGCGATGTAGACGACGGTTGAGAAAATTGCGGGTACACCTGCCAGCCCAAGTAACCAGCCAATTAACAGAAACACACCTGACGCAACTGATGTTAATACCTTGGGGTTACGCCAGGGCTTTGGTTGTTCTGCCATCTCCATCCCCTTCTGCGGAGGGAAGCCGAGTGATTCCAGTTTTTCTTTCACCGCTTCGGGCTTGGTGGAGGCAGGATCATATGTGATCGCTACCTTGGCGGACTTAGGATAGATTTTCAGTTCGGCAATGCCGGGAAAGCCTTGCAGGCCGCGCTCAATGGCGGCGGCGTCATGTTCGCAATCAAGGTTGGCGACACGAAGTTCGAGTTGTTTGGTGTTCATTGGTTTACTCCTATGCAGGTAAATGTGTAAATCTAACGGAGCAACAAGTGCTCTACTTAACGTAACGAAATTACCTCGCGGTACTTGCCGCCTGGCGTTTGCTCCGGCGGTTCATCGGCGTGCTCGAGTGTAACGTGATTGAGCTTATGGTTGGCGAGCAGGCATGTGATCTCGGTATGCACCGCATCCCACACGCGATTCGGCTCGGAGTCATGTGCCAGGCGCAGGCGCACGCGCAGGCTCAACGGCGCGGTCTGCAAGACCTGGAACTGCTCGATGCCTGGGATGTGATAAATCGAGGTGCCGAACAGCAGCGGCGGAACCGTAATCCGTTCACCATGATCCGTAGGAAAGACAAGCATATCAGCGGCGCGACCTTGCACGCGGATCGCAGGCAGCGGGTTCCCGCACGGGCAAGGATCGGGGCGCTCCAGGACGCTGTCGCCGAGGTCGTAGCGCAGGATCGGTTGCACCCGGTTGGCGAGGTTGCTGACGAGAACCGTGTACGATTGTATACCGGGCGGCACAGGCTGGTAGTCAGCATCAACCGGCTCGAGCACCACCCAGTCGCTATTGACGTGCAGCCATCCGTGTTCGCAGCTATAACTCATGAAAGGGCACTCAGAGGAAGCATACATATTACCAACTTTGGCGTTGAACACACTGGCAATGCGGTCATATTCGTTCAGAGCCAGTCCTTCAGCTGTCACGATAATCAGTACCGGCTTGATGTGCAGACGGCCGGATTCTTGTTCGTTGGCAAGCAATTTCATTACAGTCCCATAACTTACGAGAATGAGGGGCTGAAATGTGTTGAGTTCAGCCACAAGATCAGATAGGGGAGCGCGTACCGACAGGGGACATAACATTCTGCCGAGCCGCGCACCGAAGTAACTAATGCCGACGCCGGTGGCGGTTGGAGTGCCCATTGCAAGAACTAATCCGATGCGTCCGCCGGCGGTGATGATCCGGAGGATGTTGCGGACACCGAGCCAGGCGTGCAACATGTTTAAGAAGAGTGGCCCGACCACGGAAAGGGATCGCCTGTCTGCAAGAAAGATACCGTGAGTCCCGGTAGTTCCAGACGTTGTTACTACAAGGTACTTGCCCAAAAATTGCTTTCCGAACAGATTGGGGTTTTCAACGAAGTGACGAGCCTTCTCAAGCGTCACCTCATGGTCGGTGACCCAGTCGTCAAAACGCGCCATCAGCTTCTTCTTGTCGGTGATCGGCAGCAAGGTTGGATCCTCGACCCGCTCAGGCAAGCCTTTGTAAAGCTCGCGATAGTAGGGTGAGTTGGCACGTGCATAGGCCACCATCTCGGCAAGGCGTTTGCGCTGCCGCTGCTTTATCGTAGCCGGCCCTTGCTGTCTGGCTTTGCGCACGTCGAGCAACAACTGTAGAGTATTCTCGCTCAAAGTCATGTCTCCTGACTTGTTTCCAATTTGAGTTTTAACTTTCGACATCATTGGCCGTTGAACATGGCCGCCTTTCAACGTATCACTCGCGGCAAGAAGCGCCCCGTCCTCTTCATATACTCGCGATACGCGTCGCCGAATTTTTCGATCATCGCGCGCTCTTCACGCTGGATGCGGAGGAGAACGATCACACATATGCTTTCACAAAGTTCGCCGTGAAAAAGTACCATGATCCATGTATGGCTTGCAGTTGAAAGCCCACCGACTCTGCCAACCGCTGCACCGTCGTTCGCGATTGATAGTGCGGGTCGGGGAAGATTTCCGTGATCGAAAGCAGACCACCGGGTTTTAGCGCCGCTTGGCATTGATGCAGCGCTGCTGCCCGGTCTGGGATTTCGCCCAACACGGTGCAGAAATAAATCACGTCAAAATAATCTGGCGGAAAATGCGATTGCGTTGCATCGCCCAGGATTGGCGTCAGGTTCGACACGCCAGCCTGTGCTGCACGCGCTTTGAGCCGTTCAATCATTCCAGGCTGGATGTCCAAGCCGATAACTTCGCCGCCGGGCAGCACTCGCCGGGCGGCAGGGATGAGCAGCCGGCCCGGGCCAGGGCCCACTTCCAATACGCGCTGTCCCGGTCGCAGCCCAATGCGATCCAGGGTTGTCTGTGTGCTTATCAGCCAGTTCATTAATGGGCTTTCCAATGCCCCGGCAAAGAAAGTCGGACAGGGCATGGAGTGGCGACGGCTTACCCACCGCCACCACAGGTTCGCCAACACTAAAACCACTAGAAGTAGACTGATGACAATGTAGAATGTCATTGGGCTGATCTCCGTGGCAAGAAACGTCCTGTCCGTTTCATGTAGCAGTCATGAACGAATGAGCGGGCTTTCTGGATTTGTACAGCGACATAGTGCCGAAAATCGTTGCATATCGAGCCGTCTCCGTGACATCCTGAAAATCAGCTTTGTTAAAAAACACCGGCAGCAGCCCATTCACGTTGTCAGAAGTTGTACTGAAACCGTCCAAAAATTGCACCAGAAAGAAAGCCAGCCGCATTTTCACACTATTTGCCTTTCCCCAGTCTGCTACATGTAATTCACCGCCAGGTCGCAGGACTCGATATACTTCTTTTAAAGTGCGCTCCTTATCCTCACGCGTCAGGTGATGGAAGAGCAAACCAGAAAACACACGATCAAACGAGTTGTCGGGATATGGCAGATCAAATGCCATACCTTCGTCGAGAGTAATGTTTAGACCAGATCTGGAAATCTTCTCTTTCGCGATTCCAAGGGCCTTGGGATCACCATCCAAGCCAGTCACTTCCGTATTGGGGAAAGATTGCTTGATGATGAGCGTAAGTGTTGCTGTTCCGCAACCCAAATCCAGAACGCGATGATTTTTAGCAAGCCGAGCCTGACGAACAAGAGCTTGCTTGAACTCAGTTTCATGCATTAACTTGTCCATCACAGTGTCATAGAGACCAGTCAGCCATTCATATCGCAGGGCAGGAATATAGTTGGTGCGATCATCGTTCATGTTCTATTCTCCTTATCAGATAAAATCGTAAAATTGTTTTGATAACCAACAAACAATCGGCGGGACTTGGCCCACTTTCATTCTCGACCCCGTCATGTGAAAGATTCTTCACCCACAAGAGCATCATCGCGGCTTTGTTTGGAAATTGTCAGCATCAAGAGAGAGACGCCGAGCACGATAAAACCATCTGCCAGGTTGAAAGTCGGCCAGCGAGCCGCGCTCCAGCCCATATCCAGAAAGTCTGTGACGCGGCCATCGGGTAGGCGATCTACAAAGTTGGCTACTGCGCCACCGAGAATCATCCCAATGGGAAAGGCTGCAACAGGCGGAATCTCACCCGCACGCAGCGCGCGCACCATCCAAACTGCCAGGACGATAATGATGAGTCCCGTGAGTATCAGTGGTCCAATCCCGCCATTCGCGAACAATCCAAATGCCACACCTGTGTTGTAGCCCAACGTCAAACGAAAGAATTGTCCGATGAGAGGGATGGGGGTATAAAGCGACAGAGTCCTTTCGGCCCAGGTTTTGGTCAGCCCATCAACTGCAAGAGCAATAAGTAGTGCAATGAGAAAACGAAGTTGCAGTTTCATATCTACTTGCGACTTTCTGTCCGCGGGATGTTGTAACGAGTACATTCATAGACCCCGCGCGCGACATCCGCCAGAAGCGATTCAGCCAGAGCCAACAGTTCACCCACTCGATCATCGCTCAAATGATAGGTGACATAGCGGCCCTCCTGCTCAGCGACCACAAGGCCGCAGTCGCGCAAACAGCCCAGATGGTTCGAGACATTAGGCTGCGAGAGGCCGGTCGCCTCGACGATTTCGCTCACCGTGAGTGGGCCATTGCGTAGCGCATCGAGAATTCCCAGACGAGACGGATCGCCGAAGCCGCGGAATAGTTTGGCTTGGAGGTCGGTTTTGGAAGGTGCAGAGATCATAATCATAGTTCCTCATATCATTATATCAGTACTTAATGATATTTTACCCCGAGAGGAGAAACTGTCAAGGATTTATACGGCTTTTTCACTTGTTCTACACAACTTCTATATATCTGGGGATTATCCTGTGCGTAACTTCACAAACAGGAGATGCCCCATGAAATTCGTAAAAATCCTTCTCGGACTGGTCGCGGCTGGAACCGTACTGGTGGGCGGGTTCATGGCAGGAACTTTCATCACACAGATGCGCGCCATCAGCGCCCCAGTGCAACAATTTGCCCAACCGACATTCGTTCCACAACAGATTCAACCGACGATAGTTCCGCAACAATTCCAAGCAACATCCATTCCACAAGCGACACCGCCCGCCATTCCTCCGCAGGGACAGTGGAGACCAGGCTGGTGGATGATGAGTCCAGAGGGAGAATGGGAGCATGGTTGGATGACGAATCCGAACTACTCACAACAGGGACAACAAGGCTGGGGCATGATGCACGATTGGAACGACAATAACTGGAGTGGTATGCATGGCGGCATGATGAACGGAAATGGCAGTGGCTGGCAGGCTAACCCTAACTGGAACCTTACGCCGACTGTGCCAAACAGTTCACCGACTTCTCCCACTCCCTCAATATCCATTTCATTCAGAGATAACGTTCAGCCCATCTTTGTAGCGCGATGTGTCGCCTGTCACGGCGGGACGAACGGCTTGTATCTCGATACATATGAGAACGCACTGAAAGGCGGCGCCAGTGGCGCAGTCATTATCCCTGGCGATGTCTACAACAGCCGCCTTGCTTACTACGTGTACAGCGGCTACATGCCTTTCCGCAGCGCGCCCCTCACTCCAGCAGAAATCCAAACCATTTTGGATTGGATCGCAGCGGGCNNGGCATGTTCATGCCCTTTGGATGGAACAATTCCGCCTATGGTTATGGCTGTGACGGCTGGAACGGCTACGGAAACATGATGGGTTATCGCGGGTACATGCCGATGATGATGGGCGGTTGGGGAATGCCTTTTGGATTTCTCGGCATGGCGTTCATGTGGCTCATTCCACTTGGCGTGCTTGCGCTCATCGTCGGAGGCATTTTTTGGCTGGTACGCACACTAACGCAAAAGCAGTCTTCCCCTTCCTAGGCATGCTCGAATAGCAGGAGATTGGTTTTGGCAGACAAAATCTTGGTCGTTGAAGACGAAGCGCAAATCACCCGCACCTTGCGGTTGTATCTCGAACAGGCTGGCTACCAGGTTGTCATCATCTCTGATGGCGCACAGGCAATGCCAGCCTTTCGGCATGAAAAGCCCGATCTTGTCATCCTGGATTTGCACCTTCCGCACGTGGACGGCTGGGAGGTCTGCCGCCAGATCCGCCGCGAAACGGATACACCTATCATCATGCTTACTGCCCGCAGTGAGGAGAGCGATAAACTGATCGGGCTGGAATTGGGCGCGGATGATTACGTCACCAAGCCGTTNNGGACAGGTGCAGCCGCCGCCCATCCTGCGCGCCGATACACTCGTTCTGGACCTCGAAGCGCATACCGCGACCAAGGATGACCAGCTCCTCGATCTGACTCCAACCGAATTCGAGATTCTTGCCGCGTTCATGCGTCATCCAGGGCAGGCATTCACCCGATTACAGTTGGTCGAAGCCGCACAGGGCGTGGCTTATGAAGGGTATGAGCGTGTGATGGATCAGCACATCAAAAACTTGCGCGCCAAACTGGGTGACGACGCCCGCGCGCCGCGCTTCATTGAAACAGTGTTCGGTGTGGGTTATCGGTTTTCTGCGGAGTTTCGCCATGATGCGTAGTTTGTGGCTCAAGCTAATGGGTGCATTTTTATTGGTGGTTGTGGTCGGCGGCGGCATTGACACCTACCTGGTCAGCCGTTCGACGCAGACACAATTCAGCCAATACATCGATCAAAATGGACGGGTGTTTGCGCAGCAACTTGCCCCCACTCTTGCCCAGTATTACAGTCGTCAGGGGAATTGGCAGGGTGTGGAGAACTTGCTCAATAATCCCTGGGGAACATCCATGATGAATGATGGCATGGGGATGATGGGAGAGGACAACTGGGGCATGTGGCAGGAAGGAAATGGAATGGAAATGGGCGGCGATATGATGGGTTCTGCCTCCAATCCCTGGAACATGATGGGAGTGCGTCTCCTGCTTGCCGACGCGCAGGGGACGATTATCGCCGATAGCGCCGCGCAGGATGTTGGAAAGAGTCTTTCATCAGCGGATTTAGCAGCAGGTGTGCCTGTCATTGCAGGAAATCAGCAGGTGGGAACGCTTCTGCCTGTTTATGCGAGTCCAAATGCAACCAGCCCCGCTGGGGAATTTGTCTCATCGGTCAATCGGTCCACATGGTGGGCGGGTATCATCGCCGCGGTTGTTGCGTTGCTGCTTGGCTCATTGCTTTTCTTTCATATCGTTGCGCCTATACAACGACTAACCTCCGCCGCTCAAAAAATCGCGGCGGGAGATTTGCATCAACGTATTCCGACACAAGCGCAGGATGAAATTGGTACGCTGGCAACTGCGTTCAATCAAATGGCGGACTCGCTTGCACAACATGAAGAATTGCGCCGCAATCTGATCGCGGATGTCGCCCATGAACTGCGCACTCCGCTTACGGTGATTCAGGGGAATCTGGAAGCCATGTTGGATGGAGTCCTGCCCGCCAGTCCACAAGAAATTGCTACACTGCGGGATGAAGCAGCATTATTGACTCGTCTCGTTTCGGATTTAAGATTGCTTTCGCTGGCGGAAGCGGGTCAATTGAAGCTGGAACGCGTGAAGATCGATCCCGCTGAACTCATTATGCGGGCAGTCGAGCCGTTCCGTTTGCAGGCACAATCCAGCCAGATTGAACTCGCATTGGAACTTGCGCCCAACTTGCCATCTATTAGTGTGGACGCGGACCGTATCGCCCAGGTAATTCGCAATCTGCTCAGTAATGCTTTGCGTCACACACCTGCAGGGGGACGGGTTACAGTGACATGCAGAAACGATAAAACCCAGAGCCTCCTCATCACGGTATCTGATACAGGTGAGGGCATTCCACCTGATGATCTGCCCTTTGTCTTTGACCGCTTCTATCGCGCTGACAAATCCCGTTCACGCGCCAGCGGCGGATCGGGGATTGGGCTGGCGATTGTAAAACAATTAGTAGAGGCGCACGGCGGGAAAGTACGGGCGGAAAGTCAGTCAGGGCAGGGAACAACGTTTGGGTTCACACTGCCATCTTGACGAATCTTCAAGCAGGGGGTATGATTGCAAATAGTTGAGCAACTATTCAACTATTTAGAGATGTCTATGGATACCTTCTTGAAAATCTTTCTCCCCGTTTACTTCCTGCTGTTCTTTGGACTCGCCATGTTCTGGCGCTCGTATATTGCCTGGAAACGAACAGGCATCAACCCCTACAAACTTGGCAATGGCGATACCGTTCATGACTTCGTTGGCAAACTATTCCGCCTGACCCTGATCGCCACCGCGCTGATCGTGTTCGTGTTTTCCTTCCTGGAAGGGTACTATCACTGGCTGTCCCCAATCACATGGATGAATTCCTCCGTGCTGATGATCATCGGGATCATATTGCTCATATTGGCTTTGATCTGGGTGTTGGTCGCCCAAATCCAAATGGGCGACTCGTGGCGGATCGGCATTGACGAAGAAAGCAAATCCACTCTGGTTCAGCATGGCTTGTTCGGCGTTTCGCGCAATCCCATCTTCCTGGGGATGCTGATTATGCTGGTGGGGCTGCTATTGTTATTGCCCACTGCAGCCACCCTGACCGTTACCGTACTTGGTTTTGTCCTGATCCATGTTCAAGTGCGGCTGGAGGAAGCATTCCTCACAGAGAAATATGGCGAGGACTACCGCAAGTACCAGATGAGTGTTCGCCGCTGGATCTAATCGTGGCAAAGGATAAGGTCACCCCTGCAGTCGCCTCCGATCTCGCCAACCTGTTCGATGCGTTGAGCGACCCGACGCGCATTCTCATCATCAGCGCTTTGCTCGATGGGGAAGTCGGCGTCAGTGAACTTGTGGAGCGCCTGGGGCTGACCAAGTCCGCGGTCTCGCATCAGTTGCGTGGACTGCGTGACAAGCGGCTTATTCGCACCCGCAAACAGGGACGTAATGTATTCGTTTGTCTCGATGACGATCATGTGATCGAACTGTTCAAGCGCGGACTTGATCACGTCCTGCATGGTTAATTATGAAGAACACCATTCAACGAGTTGTGCTAACCCTCCTGCTCCTCCTGATCCTGATCGGGATGGCAGGGCATTGGGTGAACACTGCCAAAATCACGGCTCACGCTTCCAGTGAGTCNNTCCGTAATGCCAACGCCGGATCAGATTATTCCCTGGTGTTTGCACGAAAATATTTCCCACCCACCAACAGTTTAATTTTGACCTTTCAGTCTGTTGCCCTGCCTTTTCAAGGCGAGGGCTATTAACCATTTCCCGTACCTGCTAGTTGAAAAGGACATACCTTATGGAAAAAACAATCGAATTGGAAATACCCCTGCTTTTGCCCAATGTGAAGGATGAGCAGGATGAATGCCTCAACCGTCTCGAAGTCTCTCTACAGAATCAAAGGGGCATCCTGCGCGCCCATCTCGAGCGCGAGAAAACGCCCGTGGATCTGTGCCTGCATTACGATCCCAACCTGCTGACCCTCGAACAGGTGAAGCGATTGGCACAGCGTGCAGGAGCTGGTATTGCCAACCGTTACCATCACCTTTTCACGCCCATCGAGGGCATGGATTGTTCGGACTGCGTGACGGTCATCGAACATGGTCTTGGTCGCATGGACGGCGTACTGGCAGTAAATGTCAACTATGCCGCCGCAAGTTTACGCGTGGAATATGACAAGCATAAGGTAGATCGTCCTGCCATTGAAAAGCGCGTTCAATCCCTGGGCTATGAAATTCCCGCAGAAGGATTCCGCAGTTGGTATAAAGAGAATCGTGAAATTGTATTCAGTCTCACAGCAGGATTGCTCCTAATAATCGGCTGGCTTGGGGAAACCTTTTTCGGTCTGCCCGCATGGATCGCAACTACGCTCTATATTGGCGGATATGTCTTCGGCGGTTGGGATATTTCGCAACACGCCTGGCACGCGATCAAAGAGAAACATTTCGACACCGACTTGCTGATGGTCATGGCGGCGCTCGGCGCGGCGTTCCTCGGCGAGTTTGCCGAAGGCGCGCTACTTCTCTTTCTTTTTAGCCTCGGTCACGCGCTGGAGGAACGCGCCCTCGACCGCGCCCGCGCTGCTGTACGCGCGTTGGCAGACCTCGCACCGAAGACCGCTCTTGTCCGCCGTGATGGAAAAGAGCAGGAACTTCCCGTCGAATCCCTGCAATTGGAAGATGTTGTGATTGTCCGCCCTGGTGTGCGTATTCCTGTGGATGGCGTCATCCTGATAGGAAACTCTGGCGTGGATCAAGCCTCGGTCACAGGCGAATCTCTCCCGGTGGATAAAGTTCCGGGCGATCAAGTATTTGCCAGCGCGGTCAACGGCGAAGGCGCGTTGGAAGTAAAAGTGACACGGCTTGCCAAAGACTCCACGCTTGCGCGTGTCATGAAAATGGTGGAAGAGGCGCAGGCGCAAAAATCACCCACCCAGCAAACGGTCGAAAAGTTCGAGCGCGTCTTTGTTCCCGCCGTGTTGATCGTTACAGCGTTGGTCATTATCGTGCCTCCGTTGCTTGGCTTCCCTTTCCACGAATCATTTCTTCGCGCCATGACCCTCCTCGTCGCGGCATCCCCCTGCGCCCTCGCGCTTGGCACGCCTGCCACGATCCTTGCAGGTGTGGCGCAAGCTGCGCGTAACGGCGTGCTGGTCAAGGGCGGAGCGCATCTCGAAAATCTCGGTCGGCTCAAAGCCATCGCCTTCGATAAAACAGGCACGGTGACTCATGGTCGGCCTGAGGTGACGGATTTGGTCGTGTTCCCAGACTCGGGGTGGAAAGAAGATGATGTGGTGTCGCTTGTTGCGGGAGCGGAGTCTCGTTCCGCCCATCCGCTTGCACAGGCAGTCGTCCGTTCGGCTCAGAGTCTGCCCGTTTCCGTCATGGACGAAGTCGAGTCGCTGACGGGACGCGGTCTGCGCGCCGTCTCGAACGGCAAAACGATCTGGATCGGCAATCGCAAATTAATGGATGAGGCAATGGTGACGATTCCCGCTGATGCGCTTCAAAAAGCAGATACCTTGCAACAATCAGGCAAGACCCTGATGTGGATCGCAGAGGATAAAACCGTGATTGGTTTGATTGCTCTCGCCGATACATTGCGCCACGAAGCCGCCCCAACGATGAAAGCCCTCAAGCAAACGGGTGTTGCTCATACCATCATGCTGACAGGCGACAATACGCGCTCGGCTTCTGCCATTGCGAAAGAAATCGGCTTGACCGAATATCGCGCCGACCTCATGCCTGCAGATAAACTGACCGTTATCCGTGATTTGGTGAAGGAGTATGGTCAGGTTGCCATGATCGGTGACGGTGTGAACGATGCGCCCGCACTCGCAAATGCCACGGTCGGCATTGCGATGGGCGGCGCGGGCACTGACGTAGCACTGGAGACCGCCGATGTCGCCTTGATGGGCGATGACCTGAGCAAGTTGCCTTTTGCAGTAGGATTGGGTCGCGCCACGCGCAACATCATTGTGCAAAACCTTTTTATCTCGCTGGGTGTAATTGCCTTACTCATCGTCACCTCCCTGACAGGCATCGTCAGCATCGGAATTGCGATTGTCTTTCATGAGGGCAGTACACTGGTTGTCGTTGCGAATGCGTTGAGGTTGTTGGGGTATAAGGAAAAACATCTGGCGGCATAAACGATGATTAACTACTTCCAACTTCTTGGTTATGCTTTGATCCCTGCCGCAACGATGACACTCGCGGGAATATGGGCTACCTTGCGCGTACCTGGCGAGAACACGCGCAGCGCCTTAATGCATTTCGCAGCGGGCGTGGTGTTTGCCGTTGTCGCAGTCGAGTTCCTGCCCGATCTCGTTCACGAACATTCTGTTCTGGCAACGGCGGTTGGATTCACCCTGGGGACAGCCGCCATGCTCGGGGTCCGCTTGTGGAGCGAAACAAGGGCGAAGAAGAATCTCGAAAAAAGCGAAACAGCTTCGGGAAGTTTGATCGTCGCGACTGCTGTGGATATCGTCGTGGATGGTTTGATGCTGGGCATCGGCTTTGCGGCGGGCGCAAAGCAAGGCATTCTATTGACCGTTGCGCTGGCATTCGAATTAATCTCGCTTGGTCTGGCGGTTGCGCTGGAACTCAAACAAGGCAGGATATCGCGCGGTCGGATACTTTCCAGCATCATTGCCTTATCGGGATTGTTTATCTTTGGCGCTGTGGCAGGCAGCGCGGCGCTTTCACTGATAAGCGGGGCTTTGCTTGCGGGTGTGATTGCCTTCGGTGCGGCGGCGTTGCTCTTCCTGGTGACGGAGGAATTACTTACCGAAGCCCATGAGGTGGCGGAAAATCCGCTGTTGACCTCCGCTTTTTTTGTCGGCTTTCTGGCAGTCTTCCTGCTTGAATTGTTGAGTTGATTCAACCATCCGATGGATCTCGAAGCCGTTACGAACTTGATTATTGTCATGGGCGCAACTGCCCTGGGTCTTGCCGTCGTTATGAGTTGGCTGGGCAGTATCCATCACCTGGATGCGCCGCGTTTGATTTCGAGCGGTTGGTTTGCCTTGCCTGCCTGGGCGCAGGTCATCCTCGGATTTGCGGCGATTGCCTTTTTTATCTGGTTTGGATTTCTGCTGTGGATTCCTCTTCCATTGCGAATGCCCGAACCTGTAATATCGCTCGCGCGTCCCTTTGGGCTGATCATCTTTCTCGTCGGGCTGTTTCTCACGCTGTGGGCTCGCCGGGCATTAGGCGCGATGTATGGTGTGAGCACAGGTTCGTCCGCACCGTTGCAGGAGAGGCATCGCCTGGTCCAGCGCGGACCATACGGTTTCATCCGCCATCCCATGTATCTCGGCTACTGGCTGGTGATGTTCGGAATCCTGTTGACATATCTCACATGGACGCCGTTGGTGTTGTTGATAATGACCGTGCCTTCGTTCTCTCGTCGAGCACGGCGCGAAGAGAGTTCGCTGGAAGAGAGATTCGGCGCGGAGTGGCAAGTCTACGCGGCACGGGTACCAAGGTTCCTGCCACATTTGAAATTCAAAGCGAAGGAGAAAAACATTGATAACACGAATGGGTACCAACATTGATTAAGTGGCATTGGATTGTCTTGCTTGTCGGGTTTGGGCTGTATGTGCTCGTTCCGATCCCAGGAATTTTGCCGCACTCCGTGGATGTTGTGGTGATGATATTGTCGGGGATCAGCCTGCTTTCCGTCGCCATATTTGGGTTTGATACAGTTCATGTGGAGGGAGGTCTGGCAATCTCAATGGTCACCCTTAGCCTGCTCATGCTTATCGCAGGCATCGTACTGGCGTGGCAGGGTCATGGATATATCTTGTTCCTGCTTGCCGCGCCAGCTCTTGGGCTTGGGATGTTTGGCGCGAGAAAATTAATGGATAAAAGAGAGAAACATGATTAAGAAGAATCCGTATTTTGTGCTGTTGATCGCGACAGCAGTCATTGGGCTGACGATGCTTGTGGAATTGGTCTTCAGAAAACCTTATTCCTTTCACGGCACGGTGATCAACCCTCCTTTGCCTGTGACAGACTTTTCCCTCCAGACTGCCAACGAAGAAGTGTTTCGTCTGAGCGAACAAAAAGGCAAAATCGTATTGCTATTTTTTGGATACACCAGTTGTCCCGATGTTTGTCCTGTCACCCTGGCAACCTTCAAACAGGTCAATGATAACCTGGGGGAGGATGCGCAAAAGGTTCGTTTCGTGATGATTACCGCCGACCCGGACCGTGATACGCCTGATAAAGTTGCTGAATATGCCGCGCGATTCAATCCTGAATTCATAGGACTGAGTGGCGATATGACAGCGCTTGCTTCAATCTGGAAGGAGTTGGGAGTTTTTGTTGAGAAGCAGGAATCAGATAGCGCAGCTGGTTATCTGGTAAGCCACACGGCAAGTGTGTATGTTCTGAATCAGAGTGGCAGTCTGTTCATGACCTTCCCGTATGGTACGACTGCCACAGAGATTGCAGATGATATTCGACAGATCTTGAAAGATTCAAAATAGCAATCTTCGGTCTGGTAATACAATCTTAAAGTTAAATGATTAAGAGGACCCCGATGCAACCCAAAAACAAGAAATCCATTTCCACAAAAAAGGTAGCACGCCAAGCGGAACGCCGCCTGAAGTTGCGTAATGGCATCATCTCCGGCAGTTTGGCATTCGCGGCGATTATCGCGATTTTTCTCATGTTCAACGCCAGGGAGCAGGGAAAACAACAGATCGAGGGAGTTACGGAATACACCGCTCTTAGCCGGGATCATGTCAGTGAAACCGTAAGTTACGACCAGACTCCGCCTGTTGGGGGAGCCCACAATCCTGTCTGGCAAAATTGTGGTGTGTATACCGAGACCATCGCGAATGAAAATGGAGTTCACTCCCTTGAACATGGCGCGGTCTGGATCACCTATCGACCTGACCTGCCTGACTTGGAAGTTCGGACATTACAGGCACTCACCCGTCAAAGCGGTTTTCGCTTGCTGAGTCCATACCCTGATCTGCCCAGCCCGATTGTAATTTCCGCCTGGGGATACCAACTTCAGGTGGAGCAGGCTGATGATCCCAGGATAAAGGACTTTATTGAACAATACGAACTGAGCCCACAAGGACCTGAGCCTGGAGCACCTTGCACGGGTGGAGTGGGGCAACCAGGCTAGGAGACATGATGATGACCGAAGAATTACAGCCTGAGACGTCCTTGCCCCGCGCGGTGCACAAGTTAGATGTTCTCATGCTCTTATCATTCGCTGTATTGTTGGTGAGTGTGGCAGTGCTTGCCTTCTGGCTGGGCACACGGCAGTCCTCTGCGCCTGGCGAAAACTCTCCTGAGGCAGGCTTTGCCAGGGACATGATGATGCACCACGCACAAGCTGTGGATATGGCTACACTGCTTCGTGACCGGACAGAAGACCCGGAAATGCGACAGCTTGCCCTGGACATTATGCTGACACAACAAGCGCAGATTGGTCAGATGCAGGGGTGGCTGGCCGTATGGCAATATCCAATTGCCAGCACCGACCCGGCTATGATGTGGATGGACATGCCGGTCAATGGTGGAATGCCTGGGATGGCCACCCAGGTGCAGTTGAATGAATTACGCGAATTGCAGGGTGTGAAAGCCGATGGATTATTCCTGCAATTGATGATTGTCCACCACCGTGGTGGAGTGCTCATGGGGGAGGCGGCGCTGGAGAGCGCCAAAAGCCCCGAAGTGTTGGCATTAGCACAATCCATCGTCAATGCACAAACAAGCGAAATTGCCGCCATGCAGGACCTTCTGGCTCGTAAAGGGTTTCCGCCTGTAATGGACGAACCGAAAGAAACGAATCATGAGGGGATGTCGCCTTGATGAGGTTGTCATTGACAAAAAAAACGACTGAACAATACTGGTTTATCCAGGCATCTTGCTGCGAACCAAAGGTTCAAAGCAGACGATGAAAGTCAAATTCTATTTTCAAGAAGGACACATATGAAAAACAAACTTTTGATTTCTACAATCCTGCTGGCAACATTGTTGGTCAGTGGATGTGCAAGGTCGGGTGAATTCAAGGTAATGGATGCCTGGGCTCGCCCTGCCGCTTCGGGCAATAACGGCGCGGTATATTTCATTATCAGTAATGCGACCGACGCGGATGATACATTGCTCAGCGCCAGCACGGACGTCGCATCTGCTGCCGAGGTACACATGAGTATGATGGATGACAATGGCGTGATGTCCATGCAAATGCAGGAGGCTTTGCCTATCCCTGCGCAACAGGAGATCATTTTCAAGCCTGGCGGCTTGCACGTCATGCTCGTTGGTTTGACGCAGGATTTGAAGGTTGGCGACACGATTACCATGACACTTAACTTTGAAAAAGCAGGAGACTGGACAATCGAAGTTCCGATACGCGAACCCTAAACAAACTTTCATCTTTGAGATTGCCGTCCAAAGTATAATGTTCCTTCGGAAGGCAATCTCATTGTAAAGTATGAATGGATCTCATCGTGTTCTCCTGATTGTGACACTGGCTTTTCTTCTGGTGGGGTTGTCTGCACATTTGTTTCCAGCCGCATCCCTGTGCGAATGCTTGTCACAGTCACAGGAAGATGCCAGGGCAACCAACCTGGATCTTTGCCTGATATGTCAGTTGCAAACAGGAATTCATTCTGCGCCGTGCCCAACAGATCCGAACCATGAAATCATACAGCAAGTGAATATACGGATCAATTTGCATTCATTGGAACGCGCCTTTCCCATTTTACGTCCCCCCATCGCTTAAGCTTTCAACCGTATATTTCGCTTGATTACAGCGTCCCCTTCGATGTCCGTAAAGGTCACATCGATGGTTTAACTTTAGCCCGAGTTACTTATGGAGTTTAGATGAAGAAAAGAAAGAATCAAAAGTCCCCTGTTCCGCTCTTTCTCGCACTTGGCGGCGGACTCCTATTGATTGCCGCCGCGATCCTGTGGGCAAATCAAAACGTTCCCGCCACCCCGACGTCTGTTACATCCCATGAAGAGGAGACGTACCCGGATATTCCACGTGTAAGCCTGCCCGACGCCAAGGCTGCGTTGGAGGAAGGCGCCGCTATCGTAGTGGATGTACGTTCCGTGGAAGCGTATCAAGCCGCCCATGTTGCCGGTGCGATCAACATTCCACTTGCCGAACTTGAAACGCGTCTGGCGGAGTTGGATAAAGCACAATGGATCATTACCTACTGTACCTGACCAAGCGAAGAATCGAGCGCCCGTGCGGCGTCCATACTGCTTGAAAATGACTTCAGTAAGGTTACCCCAATGCTCGGCGGTTTTGAAGCCTGGATGACTGCCGGTTATCCCGTCGAGCCATGAAAGAAAGAAACACATTAGGAGACGCAATGTTTGCACGATTAAATGTATGCCTGGTACTGATTGGCATCGGTTTGTTTTCGCTTGTGGCCTGCCAGCCACAGGAACAGATCGGTATCCAGGCTGAAATGAATGGCATTCCTTATCGAGTGGTATCTGTGCAGGAATTACAGACCATGCTGGAAGACAAGGATTTCACCATGATCAATGTTCATACCCCTTGGGAGGGAGACATCCCGGATACGGATGTTCGTCTGGCGTATGATCAGATCGAACAAAACACGGATAAATTACCAGCCGATAAGGATGCTAAGATCCTTGTCTACTGCCTGACATCCGGCATGGCAAAAAAAGCGGTTGCTACACTATTAGTCCAGGGATACACAAATGTCTGGATGCTGGAGGGAGGCACAACCGCCTGGCAAGAGGCTGGTCTCATGTTGGAGAGCCAGCCATAGGCATCAAGGAACATAAAATAAAGACGGGAGAGTTTTGCTCTCCCGTCTTTGTTGAACTTTCAGATATCTCTATTTGACAACTTCGAGCGTTCCAACCATGCCTGCCTGCAAATGCCCTGGCATCCCACAGACAATCTGGTAGGTACCCGGTTGGTCGGGCGCTGTGAAACTTAATTCCACACTCTCGTCTGGTTGGGCATCCACCTCCCAGTACGCATTGGCAATATCCTCTTCATCAAACATATCACCGACATCCACGCCATATTGCATGATATAGAAGTTATGCTCCACGGTGCCATTGTTGACAACCTTGATCTGGATTTCTGCACCGGCTGGCACGGACAGTTGATTGGGGGTAATTGCAAAATCGCTCAACTCCACTGTGAGTTTGGTGGACGGTCCGCCGGACTGACAGGCTGACAGGAAAACCAATATTAAAAGGAAAATACTTTTCTTCAACATACAACTCTCTTAATCAGGATAGTCAACAAATATCTTGCCGGTAATATTTAGTCCAAGAACGCTGACCTTTGCACCGGACTTCACGGTCAGGTTGTGATCGAACGATGAATAATCCATGATCACGATCTGCGCGCCGGGAAGGAGTCCAAGACCTTCAAGATGGCGGAGCAATTCCGCGTCTGCATTCTTTACACATTGGATCTTCGCCTTTTGTTTCGGGCGCAGGGCAGAGAGAGGGGTTGAATCCTCCAATGGCATGACCAGATCGGCGGTGGGAATCAACTCCCCGTGCGGGTCGCGCAGGGGATGTCCCATTGCTGCCGCCATCCGCCGTTCAAAATCCTCCGAAATAACATGCTCAAGGCGTTCTGCCTCCTCATGGACTTCATCCCACGAATAGCCCAGTGTCTGCACCAGCCAGGCTTCCAGGAGACGATGATGCCGGATAACCTCCAAAGCAGCTTTCCTGCCCTCTTTGGTCAGCGTGACCCCCTGATGCTTTTGGTATTCGACCAGGGCGGGTTGCGCGGCGGCAAGTTTTTGCACCATGTTCGTCACGGATGCCGGCTTGACGTTAAGCCGTTCGGAAAGGTGATTCGTACTGGCATTCTCTCCGCCTTCCGTCAACTCGTAAATATGTTTCAGGTAATCCTGAATGGATATGGTCAGAGACGATTCCATTGGAAGGCTCCTATTTGATCAACAACCCGGTGACCCACAACATCATCATACCGGTCAAGACTCCGCTAAAGACGATCATTGGCATGGCTTCACGCTGTGTATCCTTTTGAATCAGTTTGGCGATTTCGTAGATCACCTGGAAGATCGCGCCTGCGCCGATGGCAAGGAATAGCACCGTCAGGAAGGGCGAGGGGGTGTATCCTCCGATCCAGGCTCCCAGAATGGCAGGCGCTCCACCGACCAACCCCATGATCGCGAGCCTGCCGACCCCGGGTCTATCACGCAGGACTGGCGCAATGATGCCCAATCCTTCAGTAATGTTCTGGATGATGAAACCCACCACCAGGAAAGTGCCCAGAGCAATTTCGCCGACGTTATAAGCAGCGCCTATTGCCAGCCCTTCTCCAAGGTTGTGAATGCCGATGCCGACCGCGATCACAAAGGCGATAGCCAGCCGCTTATCCGCTTCGTTGCCGGTGATTTCAGACTGGCGTTTCGAGATCGCCTCCAACAACAGGAAGGTTGCCACTCCACCGATTCCGATCAAGCCGATCCCCTGAAAGGAGGAAGGGATCTTCCCGGCAAACTCCAGCGCTTCTGCGACCGTGTCCAGCCCAAGAAAGACCAGCAGACCCGCCGTTGCCGCCATCAGGAAGGTCATGGTCCGGCGTCCCATTTGTCGCAACGCCGGAAACCAGAAGATTCCCAGAAAGACCGGGATTACGCCGACATACAAACCGATGAGTGTGAATCCCCAGAAGGTGGCGGTGTCCGGTTGAGGCGTTTCGAACGCAACCGGGATGTCCACTGTGAAGGGAATGGCATTTCCGGTAAAGATGATCAAGCCATATGCCTCACCATACGACCACGGATAAGCGATGGTAATGGTGGCACGCTCCAATCGAGGGACGACTGCATCTGGATACACCTCGAATGGCATGACCGCATCATTCACAATGACCTGGGCGATGGTAATTTCCTCCGGACTCGTGTTGCGCACCTGCAATTCGATGCTGCCTTGTTTGAGAACATACCGCTCGATATCCAGATTCTCAACCGGCGCGGCAGAGTCGAGATTCAATCCTCCCCCTGTGGAAAGGAAGAGGACGATCACGCCGACGAGAAGAATGATCGGGATGAGCAGCAGGATAAAGGTCCGGAAGGTGAAGCGATTGGATGGACTTTGAGTCATGACATACCTCTAAACTATTCGGTTACTTCGAACATGCCGTTCCAGCCCAATTCGGCAAATTCGGTTACGTGAGCATGAAACATGTACATGCCGGGATATTTGTATGAGAACTCCAGTATCCCGCGTTGGGCTTGACCTTGAATGATCGTGTCCGTGAACTCGGAGGGGGTCAGGCTGGTACCTGTTGGGTAGTAATGGAAGAAATTGGCATGCAGGTGGAAGGAATTGAGCAGATCAAATTCCAGGATGTTCACAAGATAGATGCGGATCTTCTCGCCGACTTTGATCTGGATCGGATGATTCTGATAGTAAAAGGGAATGGCATTGACGGCATAGAAATCGTTGACATCATCGAAATCCACATCGAAGCCGCTCATGACCATGACCATTTCACGATCCACGGGTGAGCGACCTTCCTTGGGATCCACAATGAACGTGCCATATAAACCCTTGGCAATATGGCGCGCCAGCGGAAAGACATGACAATGATAGAGATGCAGACCGAATGGCTCCGCATCAAACTCGTAGGTAAAACTGTCGCCGGGTTCGACATATCCGCCTGGTCCCGAACCGGGCACGCCATCCATGTTGCCCGGGTGGAAACCGTGAAAGTGCATGCTATGAGGATGGTTGCTTCCGTTGGTCATCGTGATGCGGATCAAGTCGCCTTCCGTACAACGAATGGTCGGTCCCGGAATGCGCCCGTTATACGTCCAGGCGGGGTATTCGATGCCAGGCACAACTTCTATGTTCTTGTTGATGACCGTGATTTCATATTCACGCAGGGTTCTGCCATCGGGAAGAATGGATACTTTTCCATAGTCGAAGTCAGTGAGTATGTCTCCCGGATTAAAGCCGTTTTTTTCATAGTCCACATCCCCCGTACCAGGAATGACACCGCCCCCATGATCCATGTCTTGCATGGGAGGGAGGTTATGGCGTGAGTGGGATTTACCTTTGGACTGCATGATGGCAGTTGCGCCTCCAGCCCCGATCACACCAAAAGCCCCCAGTTTCAGGAAATCCCGCCGACTTAGTTGGTTTTTCATACATGCCTCCAATACAGATAAAGCCGATAAATTTAGTCTAATCTAAATTGTATTTTAGAACAGGAATAATTAAAAGTCAAGCATTTTCTCAAATAAAAATGGGCTTTGAATTTCTCCCTTCGAACGCTCCGACGGATACGGGGCGTTTTTGTTTTTAGAACCAGTGGATGGGCTAATACCCGCTCGGGACTCTGCCTACCCAATCCTCTCCAAGTCGGATCTCCATATCCACTGTGGACGCTGGATTAGGCTGGATGGTGATCTGCTGACTTCCCACCCCAAGGAGTTCCGTCAAATACCGCAGGGCATATAACTTTGAAGAGTAAAGAATTATTTTCGTGGTGTTTGATGCGCCGGTTGGCACGCCATATTCCACCACCTGCATACCTTGCGCGGTCAGGAGGGTGGCTGTGCGTTGCTCCAAACCGGCAGTATAGGTGTTATTGATAATCCTGACCTTCGCCTGATCAGATTGCATCAGCGCCACTGGATCACCTTGCGCCATTGGGCTAAGTGGACCGCCTGGGACAAAGATTTCATCCCTCAGGATGCGAATAAGATCCGGGACTGGACGCAGGACGTTTGCCTGCACACCGTTGATGGTTGTATCCGCCGGGTTCGCCATCGTCGAATCGATCACGCCTCTCTTGATGTCATCCACCCGAATGTCTTTCGCCAACACTGCCAGTTGGATTGCATCCTCCAGTGACAGGTTGGTGTGGATGCCTGATGAAAATTCTGCATACAACTGCGGTGCCTGGGTAATCAAGGTAGCAAAGGTTTCCCCTTCCAGTACCTTGTCACGGATCGCAAGGATGACCTGTTGCTGGCGTTTGGCACGACCCACATCCCCGCCCGAACAGCCCTGTGATTCATGCCGGCAGCGTGCATATGCCAGGGCGCGCGGTCCGGTCAGGTGGCGATAATCTCCCGGCTTCAATACAAAATGATCCTGTCCCGCGCCGAGCGGATCGAGCACCATACGTTCCTCGACATACACATCGATGCCGCCGATCAGATTGATGAACGACACAAACGTCCCAAAATCCACCTGCACATAGTAATGAATTGGCACGCCGATGAATTGCGAGACGGTCTGCATTGCAAGTTGTGGTCCACCGCCTGGAAGTTTGGCATTCTCGCCAATTGCCCAAGCGGTGTTGATGCGGCTGTATCCTGCGCCGGGAATGTTGACCCACATATCACGTGGGATGGACAACATGCCGGCAGTTTTTGTGACGGGGTCCACGGTCAAAACCATGATCGTATCGGTGCAGGTCGGGCAGCCTTCCCCTTGTCCATCGTCGCCACGCAAACCAAAGAAAGCGATGTTGATCCGGCTGGCGCCGTCCCATTTGGGCAATTCCATTTCCGGTGCGGATAATTCGACTGGAAGATTGTTTGCAGTAGCAGGATCGGGCAGCGCCGGCAGATCGGAAGATGACTGGTTTTGGAAGGCGCACTCTGCAGGTGGTACACCAGGCAGGGCAGTCAGGGTCCAACAGAGAGTCAGTTTGCGGACGATGAAAAACGCAGCGAGCATAGCCGCTGTGACGAAGATCCAGTAGGCAAGTGAACGCCAGAAGGGATGATACATATTCGGAGTTCGTGAACCCGGCATTACATCAATCCCGAACCCATAAACGGCGCGATGATCGCCAACACCAAACCCAGCACTGCCATCACACCAAACAAGCCGGCGCGCTGGCGTACCAAAGCCGCGCGTTCTTCAGTCGATTCCACCACGGAACGATGTACCGACTCCTGCAAACCCTGCACGCTGGACAAGACCGGACGATTGTTGGCGAAGAAGTCATAGATGTCGCGCAGAAAGAGATTGGCTTCCACATCCTTGGGATCGGGCAGGTGGGCGCGGGTCACATCAATGGCTTTGGTGAAATCCTCCACCTCCATGCGCGCCACAAGCAAGCCCAATAGATTACAGAACGGACCACCCACAGTGGATGCTCGACGCAACGCCTCCTGCACGCCAACGCCGGAAGACAACAATGAACTCAACACGGACAGACCGATCAGCATGTTGTTGCGCAACGACTCGGCGCGTTTCTTTGCAAGAGTCTTCAAGCGCACATACGGTCGGCGCAATCCAAGCAGAATAAAAATCATCGCGATCACCGGCGCGGCAACAATGATGTTCATGGCGGCTAACGCTCCTGCCAACATCCCGCCCACGAGCAGGAAGGTCGAGAAATCGCGGATCGCTACCGCATAGAATTCTCCGGGGGTATCGTAGGGATAGCCGGCACGACGAAGCAGGCTGATCACGTCACTCATGTTCTTCGCCTGATCGGGATCGAAGCGTCCCGGCAGGATGGCGATCAATAACGCTTCCCAGGTGGAACGGCGTTTGGCTTGGGGTTGTGAAGTGAAGTGGCTCAGGCGATTGCCGCCAAAGGTGCTGAAGGCATTCTGGAATACATTCAGTAGTTCAAATGCGAGCACGCTCAAACTCAGCGCGCCGAGGAAAGCTAGTATGGTCATCAGGATTCTCCTTGTGTAATTTCGAGCCGGAAGTCTAATAACTTCTGCAAGGGGGTCTCGCCTGGCTGTCGCCCGCGAAACTTTTTGCTGTACAACCCACGGCGCAAGGCCTGCATGTGCTGCTCATCCCGGATGACCTGATGCGGGGGTCGCGGTTCGGCAAATCTCAACGCGCCGCTGCCGGTTTCCCAATTCTCTCCGCCAAAGTCTGACGGCCAAAGCGGATGGGCGTACATGTCCCAATCCCTCGGTAAACGGTTGTTCTTCCTGGCGCGATGCCATCCCCAAAAGGCTTCGAAGCGTGGTCCCCAAAGTCCCCAGACCAGATCAAGCTGCAGCGACTCATCCCGCAGGAGATTCATGGTCTCGGTACAGTGATGACAGATCGGGATGGCGTTTTCCGGTCGCTGGTAACGCCACAGAATTTCCACCGGTGCGTTCGGTGTGGGATTGAGGATCGGTCGCCAGGAAGCGGACTTGCCGCAACGCATACAGTGATTGGGAAACTCGTGCCGCCAGGGGATGCCGGCGACGGAGGCTGCCACGATCTCATCGAGATATGGTTCCTCCGCTTTCAGGACGGAGTAGGATAACTTCACCGCGCCATCCGGCAGATTCCAGACACGCGAAAAATCCAGGAGGAACCCGGCGGAACTCACGATCTGCCCGCGTTCCCAGGCTTCGAACCGGTGTCGTTGGATTTCGGGGCGCACCTCACCGCGATGGGCGTCGCGAATACGGCGGATGTCGGCGACGGCTTCCGCCAGCAATGCAAACAACAAACTGTCCATGCGCAGGCTTGGATCCATTGAGCCCAGCTGCGGCAGGTCCGGCGCAACGGATAAGACCGTCTGGAGATACGGGCGATAGTCCACCTTCGGTCCGGTCTCGATCACGTACCGGCAAATGGGCAACTTCACCCAGCGCCATTGGGTGATGACTTCATCGAACACCACCTGTCCATCCGCGCCGAGCGCAATGATGCGCATGGGCGGGCAGAAGAAGGTATGGAAGGTCCGCCTGCCATCCGTGGGATAGATGAACGCCAGGACGGTGTCGTTCAACGACTCCATGAACATGGCGCCGGAGGCGCGTTGTTCGGAGGTGATCAGAAACTGTAGTTGCATGTTATTCACTGGCTCCTTCGCCAAAGAGGATTTCGCGCACAATGGGGAGCCTTGGATTGTTGGAACCCATCGCCTTTTTCCAGGCGTGCGCGAGGGGATGTTCAATTTTTGTGGGCAGTTCATAGCCCCCCGTGGGGGTGGAGTCGATCAACGCCAGCAACTCCTTCGGTGTCAGGTCGGCGAATTGGCGAAAGACTCCGCGCGCTTCACGCAGGGGATGCTCGCGCAATCGGCTGATGGCATAGCCCAGGGGATCGGAAAGATTCCCACTTTGCGGGCTGGCGACATACAGCACCCACGAGACAAAGGCATGCACGGAGGCTTGAACTTCGAGCAGTTCCTTTTGGACTTTGGGATGCACATCATTCTGTTGCAGAAGAGCTTCGAGTTCCCAAAAATCAGGAGCGACCGCCTCCGCCGGATTTTTTTCGCCGCAGGCGTGCTGGGTGGTGGAAGTGTTTTTCTTGTCGGTGTTTAAGGGGTGTTTAAAAGAGTTTAAATCACTCCCATTTGCGTCCACCATATGACTCCCATTTGCGTCTGCTAATGCTCCCATTTGCGTCCAGCTATTACTCCCATCTGCGTCTGCCATATGACTCCCATTTGCGTCCACCTTATTCCTCCCATCTGCGTCCAGCGGTTCGTCCAGCAATACCCGAAAGGCACGCGACATCGACTCCACGCGCAGGTCGGCGTAGGTCTTTGAATCAGGCAGGTCGATTTCCTGCAGAAAGCGGGAGAGGTTGCCCCCGCGTTGTTGCGAAGTCCAATGCAGATGGAGCCAGGCTTGCACGGTCTTGTAACGGGTGGAGCCGATCAACTCCGCCATCTCCTGATACCCGCGTTTGAACGTCACCACATCCCGGCGTTCGCCGGTGCGGGCATTGATGAATGCCATATCGCGCGCGACCGTGATCAACCAGGCCTGCGCGGGCGTCAGGTTGTAGCGGTGGATGGTTTCCGTGATGAAGTAGTGCGGGATGTGGATGTCACCGAGGCAGTTGATGATCCTGCGATGCAGTTCCTGCGCCAGACGCTCGATTTCAGGTGAAAAGTTTTCACCTGAAAACTTTTCACCTGTTTCCAGCTTCACCATATCCATCACCGTGTTCAATGGGGGATGGGATAACTTCACGTCCAACGGATCGAGGAGTTCCATGACATCTTCGACTGCCAGCATTTCCTGTAAGGCGCTGGTGGTGGAACTGTGTTTTTCGATCAAGGCTTTCAATCGCAGATGCACCGCCGTGGCGTCAGCGCGTGTCAGGCGCGGGGTCATGCAGACCTGGTAACGGATCGGTGCGCGATGCGGGCGTCCGTCCCGTCCACGCCGGAAGCGGCGCGCATCCTGTGAATCGACCCGTTGCACGAGTCCGGTCAGGTGTGCTTGAATGCCGGCGTGTTTCAACAATCGCCAGAAGGCACCGTTGCTCATGGCGCTGAAACGCATCACCTCACGGCTGTATAGCGGCTTTCCAGATGGACCATTCTGATCCTGCACCCGCCATGCCGCTTGATGGAAGCCAACATACAACCAGACCGCCTTCGGTCCGATCTCCATCCCCAGTCTTTGCAGATAGCCTTTCACCACGACCTGCTTGTGCGGCTGGACGATGCGGTCGTAATCCAGCCACTGCACAGGCTCGATGTTTAATTCCGATTCTTCCATCTCATCCGCTTCGGTTTCCATCTCCATCTCTTCCTGTGACTCATCGCCAACAACGAACTTCACAGAGACGGAACGATTCAAAATCCCAACCAGCAATCGTTGGACTGTGCTGGTCAGACGCGACTCCAACCAGTCACGGGCATAGGCATTGCGTGTGGAAACAAGCAGCACATCGTTTTTCAATTCCAGGGCTTGCGTGCCGAGCACCCAGGTTTCATACGAGGCGCGCGGCATGTCCAACTGCAATTGAGCCAGCACGGAACTCCAGGCTTGTTGAAGATCGCTCATGCCGAACATCCCCGTAAAACAAGCCTGGGTCTCCCAGACCGTTCATGGTGGATTTCTTTCGCCTCAGCCCTTCCTGAGCGTTCGACGTAGGCGGCAGTGCAGGCGGATGTGTGGGCGGCGCGTGGACAGGATGCAGGCGGCACGTTGTCCATGCCGCCTGCGTCCCTCATCTCATTCCATTGAAAAAGTTTTTTTTGGTGGAACTTCATCATTTGCCTTTGTGCGCTAAAGTGAATGTGGTGGATTTCGGTTTGGGTTCCAGCCTCAACAATCCTGTTTCATAGGCTTTCAGACCAAAGCGCAGCAGGGCTGTGATCAATTCCCCGATGGGTACATGCAAGCCATCCTCGGAGGCCAGCGCCGCCAGTTCCTGTTTGAGTTCGGGCGGGAAGCCGCGCCAGGTGGTGATGACCTTCCACAAGGCCTCCGGTCGTTTATGTTTGGCAGTACGTTGAGGTCTGTTGAACGAATGTGAGGAGTCGCTTCGTGGGAAGAGAGTCATGCGCATGCGTTCCGGATTGGGTCGGGGATGGAGATCGAAATCCCCGCGTTCATAGGAACGCAGGGCGTAGTCGAGCACCACACACGCCACCTCACCTGAGGGAACCAGCAGGTCGTCGGCTATTGCCTTGACTTTCAATGCCAGTTTGGGATCGATGCCGCGATAGACCACCTTGCGGCTCTGTTGCTGTTTTTCCCACTGACGGTTGCGCTTGCGCGGCGCTGCCACACGCAGCGAGTCATAGAGGCTGGGTGGTTGAACGGGGTTGGGTGTTTCGGTCTTGTCAAAGGGGTCGCGTCTTCCGGTCATATCCACTCCTAGAACTTCATCACATGCTGGGTCAGCGCCTGATACTGCTTCGCGGCGCGACATAGTTCGTCCATTTCAAAGATCGTCTTGCCTTCGGCGGCGCATTCTCTGAGCAGTGTGGAGCGATGGATGGGCGGCAGGACACTCGTATCAAACCGTTCCATTAGGGTTTCCATTGTGGCTTTGCTCTCGCGGGTTTGTTCGTCGAAGAAGGTCGGCAGGATGCCCAATAGATTTCCGCGCCAGTTTTTCTTTTCCTGAAGCACACTCATCATGAGCAGCACCTTCGAGACGCCGTCTGCAGAAAGGAACTCGGTGGCAGTTGGCACGATCACCAGGTCAGAGGCCCAGACCGCACGTTCCTGGATACCGCCCACACTGGGCGCCGTATCGAAGAGGATGTAATGAAGTCCATCCTTGAAGAAGCGTTGGATCGATTGGCGGATGGCGGAGATGGGTTTATCCTGCGCGTTGAGCACGGTCTGGGCTGCCATTGTCTGCTGGTCACCCGGTAATAAATACAATCCCTCCCGTCCGGAAAAACGCACCCACGACTGCACAAAGGTGGTCTCCTGGGGGGTGCTTCCCATTGTGAGCAGATAAAACGCGCCGGGCTCGGGGTTGCGTCCCAGGGCGGTGGCGGATTGTCCCTGTGGGTCCAGATCGATCAGCAGAACGCGCCGGCCCTTTTGGGAAAGACCGTGGGCAAGGGAAACGGCGGTGGTGGTTTTGCCGACCCCGCCCTTTTGATTGGCAATGCAAATAACTTTGGTGGACATAAGATGGATTTCCTCGAATGGGTTATGGATTAGCGGAGAAACGCGATCACCAGCAGAACGATGATCAGCCCCACTGCGATAGGGCCGAAGCAGGTTGCCACACCGGAAAGAATTCCTGCAATCATGATTTACCCTCCTTTCATTTCCAACTGGTTTGGTTCATCCACAGGGTGGATGTCGGATTGGGTTGGAATGGGTGTTTCGACCGGGATCATGCCCAGCTTTTGCAGTTCCCTGCGGATGATCAAGGCTGCCTGAGCCTTGGGAGCGCGGTACTCACGCTGCGCCAGATCGTTCAGCGCGGTCAGTTCGTAATCCCGCAAATGGATGATGACTTTCGCCATGTTCACCTCGTGTGAAAAAAATAAAAGAGCCGTACAGTGACGGCTCTTTTATCAGGCGTGAGTCAAGGAATTACCCAGTTTGATTTATGGGAATTCTACGGAAATTCATAAATGCAAAAATTAAATGGTTGAGTGGCGTGAATCGCCAATGTGACTGGTTGTATTGTTTTGGAAAATTTGAATCCAAAATGATTGGAAACGCTTTTCAGGAAATATCCTGACGTATGGGTTCCAGTTTGCTTCCTCCCTGAATTGAACTTGCAGTTGCCTTGCTTACGCGATTTCTTTTTCGCGCTCCTGTATGCGGGCGGACTTTTTCGCCTTTGCCCGGCGGCGGATTTCATCAATCGCGCGCTGCCGCCAGACACTGTAGTAGGTTTGTTCGGAGACAATCGGGGAGCCGTCTGAATTGGTTCCCAGATGCTCGGCGATCAATTCCCCAAGCGTGAAGGCATCGCGCATCGGGTCGCGATTTTCCCACTTCATGGCAATGGGGAGCCAGCGCTCCAGGGGAAAAGTGGGTTTGCGACCGCGTCGAGCCGGCATGTTGAAGAGGTCAAAGGGTTCGATCATCTGTGGTTCAGGGGGAGTGGTTTGGATTTGCACCACTTCCTTTTCCTTCAATTCATAGCCCCACAGATTCATGAACGCCTCGGTCTAGCTTCCTTTTTGCGGATGATGGAAGATGGATTTCTTCAAACGGATCAACTGGTCGATCCAAAGACCGAGACCAACTCCAACCGTGACCAATATCATCAGCAGGACCACATGATACATGATGGCGACTTGCGCCATTGCGGTGCCCAGCCCGGTTTCGAGGTTGTCATAGGACCAGGTGAGGTGCAGCAAGATACCTATGAGGGCAATCTTGAGCAGGACAATCAGGATCATTTTTTTGGGTGAACCATATTTATTGGCTCGAATCAAGGAATAAAGTTTCATGGGTCGAAGATTCTACCTGAGATAAATTTCACAAAGAAGATAAAAATTGTTTACATTTTTGAAATTCGATAAATAGGACATTATTTATAGGAAATAAATGCTCCGATGGTTAATCGCATTTGATTTGGACAGTGGATCTGAATTTTCATAATCAAATTATCAAACATACTGGACTCAAACTTGACTCTCGCCTTGTAAAACAGTGGGGAAGTACAACATTGAATGAAGAGGAAGTAATGTGATGATGAAAATGAAAATTAATATGCAGGAGGACTGATCTTGGAAAACACTCCTCCACTGGATGCAGATCGCATTGCCCTGCGACTGATGTTCAGGGCAATCGCAGAGTATGGTCGAAAAGTTCGATTGCGCCGGCAGGCTGCGGATGAAAAGACGGAACCGATGGATCCAAAACCGGATCAACAGGTTCGTCAACCACGAAAAAAGAAGAAGGCTGTTTTACACCGCGATGAATAGCGAATGGTAATGATTGGAGACTTTGCATGGCTTTTCTCAATTGAAAATTTAATACACTGGGCGTATCCCTCGCTGTGAACGACAGGTATAATTCCCTGTTGGAGCGCAAATAATGACTGATGACGAATGGCTGACAATCCAACAGGCGGCGAAAGTGAGCGGTTATCATGCCGAATATCTGCGCATCATTGTTCGAGCGGGGAAGGTGGTTGCCCATAAATTTGGTCCGGTCTGGGCAATCAGCAAAAAGTCCCTGCTGTCCTATCTGAAAACTGCGGAAAAATCCGACGATAGGCGGCATGGTCCCAAAGTGATCAAAAAATAAATCCTTTTTACACGACCCGTTGTTTGCTTGTTAAAAATACATTTTACTGGTAAAATGTATTTGCACCGAATAACGGGCGCGTAAAGTGCTGGAACACGATACACGCCCTGACCCAACCCACCGATATCAGCGGTAGGCGGGCTATTCGTATTATAGCCTCTGCAAACGCCCTGGTGGGATTCCATCGGGGCGTTTTGCTTTCCGGCTGGGGGAAGTGAAACGCCCAAACAAGGAGACAACCTATGGATGTTCAATTTTTGACTCGTAAAGCCGCCCGGGTGGTCATGCCAGACCGGGCGTCAACTCTCGCAAATCTCTCCGTGCTGCGCCAGGAATGGGAGCAGGCTGCGGAAGGGGACAGCCTGATCAATGTTCCCGCCTCGGTTGGGCTGCTTCTTTTTGATGTCACTGCCAGATTGGGGTTGACCCGGGAGGAGCAGGCCCAGGTGTTGGGCGACCAGCTTTTCCGGGAGGCATTGGTCAAGTTGCAACTATAGCAGTTCAGGAATGACCTAAAGGGATCCAGCCAGCCATGATCCCTTCAGGTATCGAAACAAAACAAATAACAAAACTTTTTGGAGTTTTCTATGGGTAAAAGAGCAGTGATTTATGTCCGCACATCATCCGAACAACAGGGCGAAAAATGCAGCCCTGCCGAACAGGAATCGGATTGCCGGAAGTTTGCCGCACAACAGGGGCTGGTGGTTGTCAATGTATATCGCGATATCGAACGGTATCGTGTCAAAAACAAATGGGTGGAACCCTCTGGGACACGCTATGACCGCCCTGCGATGCTGGCAATGCTTCGCGATGCCGCTGACGATCAGTTCGATGTCATTCTCGCATGGCGGGAGGACAGGCTTTATCGCGGCATGCGGGCAATGCTGTTGATCCTTGAAACGATCCAACAGCACAACCTGACCATCATGCTGGCGCTGGAAACCTTTGATCCGGCAACGGCTCCCTTGAAAGCCTGGCTCGCCCAGGTGGAACTGGAGAATATCAAGGAACGCATGACGATGGGGGTGAAGGCGCGTCTCAAGGCTGGCAAGGCGAATTCGGGTCAGGATCGGTATGGCTATCGCCGTGTGGGGGAACAGATCGAAGTGGTTCCGGAGGAGGCGAAATGGGTCCAGCAGATATTTGCCTGGTATATCGCCGGCGTTTCGATGCGCGAGATGCGCAGACGCTTGATCGCGGCAAATGCCCCTCAAAAGGATACGACGGCTATTCGTCGAATCCCGTGGTCTTTCAACAGCCTTAAGGGAATTCTGCACGGAGCCGGCGACTATGCCAGGGGCGTCAAAACCCAGAGTCGGGAAGGGGAACAATTTCAAATGAAGCTTATCCCCATTCTGGATATGGATACCTATCGAAAATTCATGGAGTTGAGGGAGAGTTATATCCATCCGGCGCAACAGGTTCCAAAAATTGATTTTCTGATCCGGGGTTTGCTTTACTGTCCATGCGGTTACAAGATGGGAATTCGCATCTCGAAATCATCCCGCGATCAATGGGATGGCGAATGGGAAGTCGGCAGGATTCGGGGCAATTACACCTGTGTTTGCAAGCACGACGAACTTATATCCCCTGATTGTCCGCGTTACGTAAAAAATGCGGAGGCGGATCGAAATGTCTGGCGGCAGGTTTGTAATGCCATCAATCACCCCGAACTTCTCCTGGAACAGGCGAAGATTCTGGTCGATGAGTTGAAAACGGATGCGCTGATAAGCGGGAACGACAAGGAACTCATTGAGAAGGAATTGGACAACCTGGTCGTGGGCCGGCAATGGGTGATCACCCAGGCGAGGAAGGGGGTTATCTCCGAGGCTGACATGGATCAACATTTGATGGATATGTCCATAAGAGAGGTGGACCTAAAGAAGCAACTGAATGCCATCCAGGATGCGGTTGATGCTCAATTGCTGGTTGATTGGGAGGGAAAGGTTCAGCAATATCTTGCTGATTTGAAGGAGGGCATTCAGGCATTGCATCGCATGCCTGAAGCTCCCGCTGAACAGCGAAGAGTCGTTGAGTTGAAACGCCAGATTATTGAAACCCTTGTGGAAAAAGTTTCCGTTGACCGGGATCACCAGTTCACCGTGACGATTCGCCTGCATCTGCTGGGCATTTTGGAGAATACAACCGGCAATGGCGGCAGTTCCAGCAATGGTGGACAGTGGCCGACGGGCGGAACTGGAAATCGATCAAATCCTTCCAGTAGAACAACAGGATTCAAATCGCTGATAGGTCATATCCGGGTGAGCGCCAATTGGATCATGCAGGGCATGTAATCTGGAGATAACAATGAAACCACGTGCAGTGATTTATGTTCGCACATCTTCTGAACATCAAGGTGAGAAATCAAGTCCGGCGGAGCAGGAAGCGGATTGTCGGAAATTGGCTGCTGATCAGGGATTGAAGATAGTCGGAGTGTATCGGGATATTGAAAAATATCGTGTCCGGAATAAATTGGTGGAGCCATCCGGCACGCGATCCGACCGCCCCGGGTTGTTGTCCATGCTTAGAGACGCATCCAAGGGTGAATTTGACATCATTCTTGCATGGCGTGAAGATCGTCTTTACCGGGGTATGCGTTCCATGCTTCTGGTGTTGGAGACCATTCAGGAACACAAGATACAGATCATGCTTGCCAGGGAAACTTTTGATCCCAAGATTGCTCCGCTTCGTGCGTGGGTTGCACAAATGGAGCTGGATGGGATGAAGGAACGCATGACGATGGGTGTAAAAGCCCGTCTTAAATCAGGCAAGGCAAATACCGGGCAGGACCGCTACGGCTATATGCGGGTTGGGGATGCCATCGAAGTGGTTGAGGATGAAGCGTTTTGGGTCAGGCAGATCTTTGCCTGGTATGTGGAGGGAGTGCCGATTTTGGAAATTCGCAAGCGGTTGATTGCGGCGAACGCGCCTCAAAAGGGCAGCAGCATCCCAAGGAGAATGCAATGGGCAAGGTCAAGTATTCAGGCAGTATTGATTGCCGCCAAGGAATATGCCTATGGCATTAAGATTCAAACTCGCAAGGGTGAATCCTTCCAGATCCCGGTTCAACCCATTATTGATACAGTAACGTATGAAAGGTATCTTCGTGTACGGGAGAGCAAAAAGACACATCCGATTAGAAGCATCAAATATGATTACCTGATCGGCGGTAAGCTTTTTTGTGATTGCAATTACAAGTGGGGTGCAAGAACCAACAAGTCCAAGAGGAATAGAAAGGGTGAGTTGATCAGGCGAAAAACACCCGTTCGAGTCTATTATTGTGGACAATCACATAAGGACCAGGTTTCACCAAATTGCCCGCGGCACATAGGGGCTAAAAAGGCGGAGGATATTGTCTGGCAAAAGGTTTGTGCTGCGATGGACAAACCTGATTACCTGCTCGGTCAGGCGCGACAGATAGTTAATCAAATCAGGGAAAGCCAGGGCACATTGGAGCAGGATCGGATAAGAATTGAGAATCAGTTGGAAGCGGTACTGACAGAGCGGCAATGGGTTATTACCCAGGCACGCAAAGGTGCTTTTACCACCAATGACATGGAATATCAGCTGAGCCAGCTTACCTTTCAGGAGGTAACTCTTAAGCAGGAACTTGCCACGCTTGGAGAAACCATCAATATTAATGCCTTGAATAATTGGGAGGAGAATGTGGTCGAATTCTTGGCTGACCTGAGAGCCGGCGTTGAGGAGTTAAAACTTGTTGCTCCCCAGACGCCTGAGGAGCAACATGATATTTTTGTGCTTAAGAAACGGGTTGTTGATACTTTAGTTGAGCGTGTTGATATCGATATAGACCGAAATCTTTTTGTACAGATCCGACTGAATCTTCTCGATATTCTACGAAAAGATGCTGAGTCCGGAGGCTCTACTGCTGGGGTACAAAATTTTGAGGTCGGAACTTATACCCATACACGATCATCCCTCGCTCGTCGCCGTCGTTGCGCATCTTGCGCGTCACCATCTCGACGGGCATGCCGATCTCGACGGCATTGTTATCCACGTCGGTGAGTTGGGCGGTGAGCATCGGACCTTCCTCTAACTTCACCAACGCCACGGTGTAGGGCGCGTTGGCATCGAACCCAGCGGGGGCTTCATACACGGTTGTGAACGAATACACTTCGCCTTTGCCGCTGAAGGTGTACAGTTCTTTCGCTTCGTCGCCGCAGTTGGGGCAGACATCGCGCGGGGGAAAAATTTTCGCATCGCAGTGCGGGCATACCTCGCCGACCAGCCCGTAGCGTTGCTTCTTTAGTCTCCAGTGTCTTGGAATTTCCATGATTGCTTTCCTTTCGCAAGGATAATTCTATCCCGCTNNGCAAACAAAAACAGCGCAGACGTGGTATCCGTCTGCGCTGTTGGTCCATCTGAATTTTCTTAGTCGAGCAATTCCTTCGGAATATTGCCGCCGTTCGCGGCGATCTTCTTGAGGACTTCTTTGTGAAGCCAGGTGTTCATCTTGGCTGAGTCGCCCATCAGGTCGGCGGGACAGCCGAGCTCGGTGGCGAGTTCTTTGCGCGCATCAAAACTGGATTCGAGATCGAGGAGTTTGAGCAGATCCACGATGGAGGTCTTCCAGTTGAGTTTGGCGGGGTTCGCCTGGGCGAGACCTTCAAGCTTCGCAACCACATCCACCTCAGAGATGGCTTTCGGCGCAACAGCCGCAGGACCTCGTAGAACTGCGTCATCCTTTTCCATTTCGCGCGGTTTGAATGACGGCGTGGCTACGGGTTTCGCGGCAGGAGCGGGTTTTGGCGCAACCGCGGCGGTGGCGCTTTTTGCGGGCTCCTCCTCTTTTTTACCGATACCCAGCTTGCTTAGGATTTTGCTGAAAAAACTCATAAGATATTCCTTTCGAATTTATTTAATGTTGTCAGGTGAATGTCACCTGCGCTTTCATTATAAACGAGAATGTGTCTGATAGATGTAACTAGTATTGCGAATTTTCGTCATTCCCGACTCGCGCCTCTTTTTCTAGTTAGAGTTGATTGATCAGTTTTCGGCAGTTCGTCGCCTCGATGTTCAAATAACTTATAATCAGTACTTCACGAAAGTTCAGGCGACAGTTGTACTGTCGCCTGATTGACACAGTGCAACTGCGTCAAGAACCGTTTTCGTGATCTACTGATAATCGTTCCCAATGAATATCCTGTTGATCAATCAAGCCTTTGTTTCGCCCGATGAGCCCGGGCATACGCGCCATTTCGAGTTGGCGAAATTTTTGCAATCGCGCGGACACGAACTCGTCATCGTCGCCAGCGATTTGAATTATCAAACGGGTCAGCGGACTGTCGTTCGTAAAGGAATCTTCACCGAGCAAATCATTGATGGCGTGCGGGTTTTACGCGCATATATTTATCCCGCCTTGCATCGCAGTTATTTTTGGCGCATCATTTCATTTTTCAGTTTCATGTTCAGTTCGGTGTGGACCGCGTTTCAAGTCCGCGATGTGGATTTGATCCTTGGCACAACGCCGCCGATCTTTCAAGCAGTCTCTGCGTGGTTCGTGGCATGGATTCGCCGCAAGCCGTTCCTGCTGGAAGTGCGCGACCTGTGGCCCGAGTTCGGCGTGAGCATGGGCGTGTTGAAGAATCCGCTGATGATCGGGTTGGGGCGTTGGCTGGAAAAATTTTTATACGCGCGCGCGACTCATATCTTGGTGAACTCGCCCGCGTACAAGGATTACATGATCGGTAAAGGCGTGCATGAGAGCAAAGTAACTTTTATTGCGTATGGAACTGATATTGAAATGTTCAACCCAAGCGTGGATGGCTCGTCCATTCGCGCGGAATTGGGTTTACGAGATAAGTTTGTCGTGTTGTATGCTGGCGCATTAGGGCAAGCGAATGACATTGACACCATCCTCCGCGCGGCGGAACGTTTGAAGTCGAACGACAAAATTCATTTTGTCCTGTTCGGCGATGGGAAAGAACGTCCGCGTTTGCAAAATGAAGCAGAGCGGATGAATCTCTCGAATGTCATCTTCGCTGGCGTGCGACCCAAAAAAGACATGCCGCGCGTCGTCGCCTCTGCGGATGTGTGTCTCGCCATCTTGCAGGATATTCCCATGTTCCGCACAACGTACCCGAACAAAGTCTTCGACTACATGGCAGCGGGACGCGCCACCGTGCTGGTCATTGACGGAATCACACGTCAGTTGATCGAAGACTCGTATGGTGGAGCGTACGTTCAACCAAATGATGATCAGCAGCTTTCCGAAACCATTCTTGATCTTTCAAAGAATCCTGATATTGTCAAACAAATGGGGCTCAATGCCCGCGAATATCTGGTGAAACATTTGGATCGGCGGGACAAGTTGAATGAAACGCTGGATTTACTGATGAGGTTGGTGAAGAAAACCTAAACCACAAAGGAACACCAAGGGTCACAAAGGAAAACCTTTGTGTTACTTCGTGACCCTTCGTGGTAAAAATTTCTCATGAAAATCTTCGTCACAGGCGCGACGGGATTCACAGGCTCGCGCGTTGTTCCACTCCTCCTCAAAAACGGATACGAAGTCCGCTGTCTTTACCGCGCCTCCAGCGACCGTTCGACTCTTTCCGATCCCAAAATCGAGTGGGCGCAGGGAGATTTATCCGATACTCAAAATTTGACTATCGCCATGCAAGGCACAGACGCCCTCGTCAACATCGCCTCGCTCGGCTTCGGTCACGCGGATTCGATCATCCGCGCCGCGAAAGATGCGGGCATCAAGCGCGCTCTCTTCATCAGCACAACCGCCATCTTCACGCAATTGAACGCCAAGAGCAAGAAAGTCCGCGTGGCGGCGGAACTTGCCATCGAAACGAGCGGACTGAAATACACCATCCTGCGCCCGACGATGATCTACGGCAGTCCGCGCGACCGCAATATGTGGCGGCTGATTCGCTTTATTCGTTTCTCGCCGATTATCCCTGTTTTCGGCGATGGGGAGTCTCTGCAACAACCCATTTACGTGGACGATGTCGCGCAAGCAGTGATGAGTTGCGTATCGAACGACAAGACGATTGACAAGAGTTACAACATCGCAGGGAAACATCCGCTGACGTATAACGATGTCATTGACACGATTGCCAGACAGATGAACAAGCGCGTGTGGAAACTTCACGTCCCCTCGAAGCCTGTTGTCGCCATGCTTTCTCTTTTTGAGCGTGTGCGGATTCCATTTCCCATCAAAGCGGAGCAAGTTCTACGGCTGAACGAAAATAAGGATTTCAGCTTTACCGAAGCGCAAAAGGATTTTGGGTTTAGTCCACTGGCGTTTGAGGAGGGGATAGAAAATGAGTTGTATAATTTAGCCTAATGGAACTTCCAAACAAATCCAAAGCGCATGTTCCGCTGGAGAAAATCACGGAATATCTGCTTTCTGAAACCCATGCGGTGGGAAATCCGAAAGCAAGATACTTTCGCTCGTATGGTTTCGACAATGAGAATGCGGGCGATCTGGTACAAGGATTGATAGCAATCGCCCAAAATTCTCCAGTGGAAAATTCCCAGAAGTCGGTGTTTGGTGTGAAATATGTATTGGACGGCGAACTGGAGACACCAAATGGTGTTATGATTTGGGTGAGGACAATCTGGATTATCGAGAACAACACAGAGATACCCCGCTTTGTGACGGCTTACCCAGCCGAGTAGGAGAACGAAGATGATCAAGGAACTGGATACCGTTGTACTTGCCAAAGACATAAAAGAACACCAACTTACACGCGGAGATGTGGGGGCGGTGGTGCATGTATACGAAGGCGACAAAGCCTTTGAAGTTGAGTTTGTGACAGGCGTTGGAAAGACCATTGCCGTCATAACCCTTCACGCGGGGGATATTCGTCCCATGCAACGCGCAGACATCCTCCACGTGCGCGAGTTTGCGCCAGCATAAAAGTCTGTAGAACTCGGAGATTTCACAAATCTCCGAGTTCTTTACTTACATACATCGAATCGCAAAGGGATTTTGAGTTTCGTCCGCTGGTGTTTGAGGAGGGAATAACAAACGAAGTCGAGGTTTTTCAATCGTAAAAATTATGGGTCAAGTTTGTCAATTACTTTGCGACTTTGTTTCATAAAATTAATCAATATCTTAATCTGATCGTCAAATGACTTAGTAAAAAAAGAAACTTCTTTGTCTGTTAATTTTAATTGGGCAAGCCAATATACAAGATGGGCAACCCTTGTTATCTCCCCATGCCCTAGATCAGGCGGGGGGTTTAATCTGCGCCTAATCGATGCATTTCTTATTGAATGGCGTCTCATGGGTGCTCTAAACAAGACCATGTCTGGTAAATTAATATCTATGAAAAAATCGTATCTAAATTCTATGTTGAATCCTATAGCAGTATATTCTTTCTTTAATCCCCAAGTTCTGTTAGAAAAACCAAAGCTATTATTTGGAAATGTACTTTCAATTGAAAAAGCCATAACATTTAACAATTTACGCAAGGGAATTAAGTATGGATCATCCCTGAGTTCGCTTGAGTGTTTCATTGGTCGAAAACTTAAGCTATCCTTGCCTTCTCGTTGGAGATATTTTCTTAGCGACGGTGAAACTCGTGTGGTTGCTGGTTCAAGTGCCAAATAACGATGATGAAGAAAACCTAGAAATTTGATAACTCTCATATGCGACTCTTTGGATTTTAAACAACTACTTGAATCTTCAAGCCACTTAGCAATCTGATACCATCGAATATAACAGTCGGCTCCTTTAGAAGATTTCATACGGTATTTTGAAATTAGCAAAAGAAGAGTCTTGTTATTACTACTGCGTTTTAAGGCACGTTTATACCGCTGGATTTGGCTTTTCTCCATACGCGCCTCAATCTTGTTTTCGATATAAATTAAATAGTTGGGCGCAACTATTTCAATATCTGGGCGTCCAAGGGAAGTGGCTACCTGCGTCCTTATTACTACTTCGTTGGGATTATAATCTTTCAAATTAAATTTGCGTTGAGTTAATAGATTAATTAGTCTCCATGCAAATTGACTCTCGTTTGCTACTAAGTACCTTAACAAAGATGCAAACGCTTCCGTAGTGTAATTTTCCTCTTGTCTTTTGGTCTTTTTGAAGTTAGTTATCAGTAAATTTTCATTCATGATTTCCCTCAGAAAGAATTTCTTTTAGGGTTAAGGATATGCACTTGGCTATTTTATTGGCCTCTTTGTTATCTTTTCTTAGTTCAGGACACAATTCAATGTGGAATGCTAACCAATTATTAGTGTTTATTGTTACGGCTTCTGATGCTTTGTAATATATCGTGTCATAATCGCCAGATATAGAATAATTTCTCTTGAAATGATGTTGCTTTGCATATTTTTGAAGTTTTTGAGCAAAATCCTTGGATATGGCCTGCCGATGTTTGCCTGAAGAGATTTCGATATCAGCTTTGGCGTTTTCCCCGCTATGCCCGTGGATCTCAACCAAAATCTGCGGCCTATTATGAGATAGCCAAGTTAAATAATCAGTATTTTCTTCCCTATTCTTTACACTTGGATCTGGTTTATTGATATCGAGAAAATAATTTGAGGCTATTATCAGCGAGCTTTTAAGGTTTGTTGCGATTGTGAGAGCTATATAACCAACAGACTCATCGGAGACTTTATGCCTTTCACAAGGTAAATTCGAAATACCTGCTGGCGCATGATGTATAGCAGATACTACTAGATTAGCCTGTTCGCCTGATTGAACAAGAAAGAAACTAATCCCCGATTCATTGAGAAGTTTGTTGAGTTGCATATCTGTCTCCATGAGAAAATAAGTTGATATTTAGTATAGCATGTGATTTGATATCAGAGGTCCGTTTGAACGGACTTTGTATGTATCCCGATGATTCATCGTCGGGCGGAACAAAGGGATGAGACAAAACCCATCGAAATAAAATCAATTCTCTAATTCTCCATTACAATCATCCTCAATGTCATCTCTCATAACATTCTCCATCTTAATCCTCCTCTCCTACCTCCTCATCTACCTCATCCGCCGTTACGCGGAGCGGCGACAGATCCTCGACCATCCCAACGAACGGAGTTCACACGTCACACCCACGCCACGCGGAGGAGGGGTGGCGATCGTCGTCCTCGTAGCGGGAGCAGGCTTATGGTCCGCGAGTGAGGCGGGTTTATATCCCGCGCTGATCTATCTCGTCTGCGGAGTCGTCATTGCATACCTCGGTTGGCGCGACGATGTTTCGTCGCTATCGCCAAAGATTCGCTTTGCAGTGCAGGGACTCGTCGCGGCGGTCTCGATCTATGGGCTGGGATATTTCAAAACGGTCACGATCCCGTTGTTCGGCGAATTGAATTTGGGCATCGTCGGAATCATCATCACGTTTTTATGGATCATCGGACTCACCAACGCCTACAACTTCATGGACGGCATTGACGGCATCGCGGGCGGCGTCGCGTTCGCGGGCGGGCTGGGTTGGATGATGCTCGCGTCGAACATGCAAAACGGTTTTGTGTTTGCGGTCGCGCTTGCCATCGCCGCGAGTAGTTTGGGTTTTCTCGCGCACAATTGGCATCCCGCAAAAATTTTCATGGGCGACGTTGCCAGCACGTTTCTCGGTTATACCTTTGCGGTTCTGCCGTTGCTCTCTGCCGATCAGGGCGGCGACGCGCTCATGCTCGGCACGCTCCTTATGTGGACGTTCATCATGGACGCGGGCGTCACGTTCATCCGCCGCGCGCTCAAACGCGAAAATGTTCTCGCCGCGCATCGCACGCATCTGTATCAACGACTCGTCATCGGCGGGTATCCGCATCACATCGTCAGCGCGTTGTATCTCATGCTCACGCTTCTCGCGGGCGTGCTGTCATTCGAATGGTCGCGCGGCAGTCAGTTCGCTCCGCCATTGATCGTCATCGGACTTCCGCTCATTTGGATTATCCTCTCGAGTCATGCAAAATCTTTAAACACGAAGGACACAAAGTACACAAAGGAAAACCTTAAGTCTTAATTCCGTTGTGACCTTCGTGTCCTTTGTGGTAAAAAAATGTTCAATCGGATAAAAAACTTCGCTTCTCTCTACCTTCAACTTGGTCCGCGTTGGTCAGCCTTTCGCGCCGCCTACGCCTTTCGCCTCCGCACGGGACTCATCCGTTTGCAGATGCCGATGGGCGAGTGGAGTGATTATAAGCGCCTCCTCGCTGAGCGGAGTGACGAACGCTCTTCTCGTCTCGCAGTCGAAGCGCGAAGATTGCCAGATAACATCTCATGGGATAAACAAAAAGCCATTGACGAAGCGGATCGCGTCCTCAACGGCGAAATAAAATACTTTGCACACGAGTGGATAAAAACAGGCTTTCCTCCCAATTGGTCTCACGATTATGTCACCCTGAGTGGCGCCCCGCGCCACGAAGGGTCTCCACCCTCGCAGTCAGAGACTCTTCGCTCCGCTCAGAGTGACATGAACAAACACTGGTCTCAAATTTCCGACGACTCCCCAACAGACATCAAATTCATCTGGGAGCCGAATCGCTTCGCCTTCGCCTACACCCTCGTCCGCGCTTATGTCGCCTCTCACGATGAAAAATACCCCGAAGCCTTCTGGACTCTCGTCGAAGATTGGGCAAAGCACAACCCTCCCAACACGGGACCTAACTGGATGGACGGACAAGAGATCGCCCTCCGCCTCATGGCATGGACGTTCGGCTTTTTCCAATTCTTTAATTCTCCCTCCTCCACTTCCGCCCGTAAAGCAAAATTTATTTTGCTGGTCGCCGCCCAAGCCGAGCGCGTCTACAAAAACATCGGCTACGCCATCTCCACGCGCAGTAACCACACCATCAGCGAAGCCTTTGGCTTATGGATGGTCGGTTTCCTCTTCCCTGAACTCAAACACGCCGAGAAATATCTCGCCCTCGGACGAAAACTCCTCGAACGATCCGCCGCCGAACAGATATTCCCCGATGGCGCTTACTCGATGTACTCCCTCAACTACCATCGCTTCATTCTTCACATTTACCTTTACATGATTCGACTTGGCGAACTCAACCAGTCTCCAGTCTCCAGTCTCATTTATCAACGAGTCGAATCTTCCATCGAATATCTCTCCCACCTCATCAATCCCGAAACAGGCGAGATGCCCGTCTACGGCTCGAACGACGGCGCGCTTGTATTGCCATTGAATAACTGCGACTTCACCGACTACCGTCCGCTGTTGCAGTTAGGCTGGTACATCACCAAAAAAGAATTCCTCTTCGAGTCTGGTCCATGGGATGAAGATATATTTTGGTTATGTGGTGGGGAAGCCCTCATCCCCAGCCCTTCTCCCAGCGGGAGAAAGGAGTCAGAATCCCCCTCTCCCAATGGGAGAGGGGTTAGGGGTGAGGGTGAATCTTTCCCTCACGGCGGAATCTACCTCCTCCGCTCCTCCAGCTCCCATGCCCTCATCCACTGCGCGGACTACACCTCCCGTCCCTCCCACGCCGACCAACTCCACATGGACTTGTGGATTCACGGTCACAACCTCGCCATTGACGCGGGAACCTATCTCTATAGCGGACAACCCCCTTGGCGCAACGGACTCGCACACACGTCCGTTCACAACACCGTCACTGTAGACGGCAAAGACCAAATGACCATGGTCAGTCGCTTCACATGGACGAATTGGTCACAGGGCAAAGTTCTCAAGCACGATGAAAATATTTGGCAAGGCGAGCACGATGGCTATAAGCCTGTATTTCATAAACGAGCCGTGATGGCTCTCGAAGGTGATCGCTGGCTTGTGATTGATAATCTCGTTGCGAACGAATCACATGATTACAAACTTCATTGGTTGCTTGCTGATTTTCCCTTTGAGCAAAAAGAAAATTTGATTTTGTTGTCGTTGGATGGAATGAAATACAAAATGCAAATTGGGAAGGTTGAAGGCAACGGAAGCTTCTCTCTCGTCCGCGCTGACCCCAACTCCACGCGTGGATGGCGTTCACGCTACTACGGTCACAAAGAACCAGCCATTTCTCTGATGCTCGAAGCGACTCAACCCCAAGTCACTTTTTGGAGTTTCTTCGGGTTAGAGGATGATGTTGTTGAAGTTGTGGGGGATGAATTGAAAATCAATTCAAAGATAATTCCGTTGGTTGAGCAATCTCACACGCGCTGAGCGGAGCGATAGCGAAGTCGAAGCGTCGCGGACATATTTAGGGCAACGGGAATCAAGAGCAATATTGGAACAAAAATTATTTCACGGCGTGGTGGTCTCGACTGCTTGCGCTCAATCACCAAAGCCCTCCAATCTCCAATCTCTAGTCTCCAATCTCTCCCCTCAATTACCATTTACCAATTACTTCTTTTCCTCATCTCTCAACTTCTCCGTAGCCCTAAAATACTTCAAATACCTCATCGAGTTCGCATCTTTCCCGAGTAGCAGATCAATCGCCTTGATGGAATTTCCCAACTTGATCGGGTCCGTAATGGACGTGGTCACGCCTGCCTGAATTGCCAGCGCAAGGAACGCGCTGTTCACGGCATGTCTGTCAGGCAGACCAAAGGACACATTGCTCGCGCCAAGACTGATATTGACGCCATATTCTTTCACGATCAATTCAATCGCCTTCAATGTGACCAGCCCTGCTTGGCTGTTATGCCCAACTGTCATCACCAGCGGATCAATGATGATATCGTCCGCAGAGATTCCCATCTTCGCCGCGTATTCGATAATTTTCCCCGCTGCGGCGAGACGTCCCTCTGCGGTGGGTGGGATACCCTCATTGCCGATTGCCATCCCGATCACCACCGCGCCGCGATCTTTGACGATAGGCAACACGGTTGCAAGTTGTTTGTCTTCGCCATTGACTGAGTTCACCAACGGCTTCCCAGGCGTGACCTTCAACCCCGCTTCCAAAATCTTCGGCTCGTTTGAATCAATGCACAGCGGAACGTCCGCCACCGCCAATATCGCTTCAACCACCTTCGGCATGATCGCCGCTTCATCAATCTGTGGATGCCCGACGTTCACATCCAGCACATCCGCACCCCAGGCGACCTGTCGCTTTGCTAAATGTTGAACATACTCAAAATTTTGGTCAACCAACGCTTGCCCCAACTTCTTGATTCCCGTCGGGTTGATCTTCTCACCGATGATAACAAACGGCTTGTCGTGACCGATGGTGACTGTTTTAGTATTGCTCTTCAAAATGGTGTGCATTGTTTTCCTCCAACGTAACGCGACATTCATGTCGCATGTGGTTTTGAGATCTTTAACCACCGAGACACAGAGTTACGGAGTTATCAAAAAGATTTTTTCTCAGTGTCTCCGTGACTCCGTGGTTCAACTTGCATTCGTCAGTATCCCAATTTTTTCTAAACAGTTGGCACGCCAAGTCCGCTTGAGCGGACTTCCATGAACTGAGGCAAGGGTGCTTGTGCTGAGCCTGACGAAGCATTAGCCCGCCGAATCAACCCTGCCTCCAAAACAATCCTCGGAATGACCTCATCCCAACCCACAGGCATCAAATGGATTCCATGTATGCCCTGCATCTCGTAGCCGCGTATCTTGCCGATAATCTCCAACGCGATCTGGATTCCCTCCTCCTGTGCGTTGCCTGCTCGGTCGGCAACTTCGATGCGATGCAACACATTCTTGGGCAAATACACCCCAGGGACTTCCGCCAGTTTCTGCGCCATCTTCAAACTCTTGATCGGAGTGACTCCAGCCAGAATATAAACCTTATCCAAAATATTTCTCTTTGCGAGTTCGTTCAGCCAGTTTTCCATGCCGTTCACATCGAAGATCAAATTCGTTTGGAAGAACTGCGCCCCCGCATTGACCTTCTTCTGCTCGCGCAATGCCTGGAATTTCACATTCGACGAAAACGGCGAAGCCGCCGTGCCTAAAAAGAACATCGGCGGATTCTTGATCTCGCGCCCATCGAGATATTTCCCTTCATCGCGCATTCGGCGTAAAACCCACAGCATTTGGATTGAATCCAAATCGTTGATTTCCATATTCCCACGCGGGCTTGGCGACATCTTCGCGCTGTCGCCTGTCACACATAAAACGTTTCGCACGCCCAGCGCCGTCGCGCCGATGATCTCGCTTTGCACACTTCCACGCGAGCGGTTGCGCGCCGACATTTGCAGAACGGGTTCCGCTCCCTGATTCATCGCCACCTGACTGCACGCCCACGAACTCATGCGCGGCATAGCGCCTTGATTGTCCGTGAAGTTGATCGCTGTCACCAATGACTTGACCATCTCGATATTGCGAATTAGTTTATCTGTCGAAGAGGAGATGGGAGGCGTTATCTCGGCGGTGACGACAAAATCGCCTGCGACCAGCCGTCCCTGAAGAGATGAAGCGG
>CXWJ01000990.1_pt1 | contig 59406 bp, 53 predicted proteins | sample 590841 | NCBI WGS metagenome assembly CXWJ01 (sample SAMEA3498367, study PRJEB10139) | wastewater metagenome | biome: wastewater treatment plant; material: activated sludge | place: Austria | collected 2015-01-21 | reverse complement strand
GAAATGTAAGCCGGAAGTCTGTTCCGGCGAGTATATATGGGCGGAACGGACTTCCGCCCTACTTGCGACAATTTGAAATGCACCCTTCTACACTTACTTTTGCCGCGAAAGTAGAATTTGCCCTACTTTTCCACCCCACATTCCGCTCTGAATCGTATTTTCAAGTATGAACAACCGTCATTCCCTGCTCGTCGCTTGCCTGGCTATTTCATTTTGTCTCGGTTTTTGCCTTGTCGCTTCCGCGCAAAGTGAAAACGTTGCGCTGCCCGATTCGCTCCCCCATCCTGACAGTCTTTCGCAGGCCGAATTGTCCGCTTTGGCCGTACAATTGTTAGATCAAGCCAGAATTTTTGACTCCGAGTTCTCCCGCAGGGCGTTCACCGCCGCTGTCGTGCGGGAGTCTGAAGAGCAAAATCTGAAAACGGCAAAGCAGGACACTCTCACACCCAAGCCAACGCTCGACTCACTTTCCAGCGTCCTGAAAACAGCGAAAAGTGCCGAAAAAACCGCTCAAAAGAATCAAAAACAGGCCGCACAAGTGTACACTTTTACCGACAAGGTAGTCGGCATGGACTCCCTCAACCAGCGCAAAAACATCCGCAAGGCCTGGAAACAGGTGAAAGAACTCGACGCCCTGCTCCACCCGCCGGCCGAAAAACCCGTCGCCGACATCCTGAACGCCGTAGGTACGCCCGAAGCCCCGGCCGATTCGTCCGCAATGGCCGAAAAACGCAAAGCAAAAGAGAAAAAACCGGAAAAGCCGGGGCCAAAATACAAGTCCTACGACCCCGCAGCCGACGTGCTGCTCAACCCGCCCAAACGCCCCTGCGTGTTGGCCGTGCATACCCGCGATGAATTCTCAGGCCAAACCTACCGCGAAACCGGGCGCGAAGAACTCTTCCGTTTCACCAACGAAATAATGAAAAAGGTGCTGCCGCCCGACCAGCCCCACATCGTGTGCGAAGCGGCTTTGTCCAGCAGCGGCGCCAACTCCAGCCTGCACCTGACCTTTACCATCCGCGACCCCAACGCCCGCAAAGCCTTCGGCAGTCTCGCCAAAGGCAGCATCGCTTCCCTTAAATTCTTGGACGGCGACACCTTCACGCTGAACAACACCCGCAACGACGACGGTGTGCGCGATGAATCAGGTCAGGTTTTTACTTACCAGGCCCAATACCCCCTCGATGCTGCCCTGATGAAAAAACTGCGCAAAACCGAACTCGACAAACTCCGGATCGCCTGGAGCACGGGGTATGAGGATTATGATGTGCAGGGGATCGATGTGTTGATGCGGGAGGGGAAGTGCCTTTTCGAATAGTGTAGACACAAAAGTCATTAGAGGTCATTAAAAGTCATTTTTATCCATTTAGAAATATCTTCTAACAAGGATAGAAATGACTTTTAATGACCTCTAATGACAATATCACTGCCCCTGCAACCGCAGATCAAATTCACCCATTTTTACACCCAATTGTTCCGCGCGCTGGTAATCCTCCTGCGCGGCGGCTTTGTTACCCGACTGCATGTAAGCCCGCGCCCGTTCGAGGTAGGCGATGCCCAGATTGGGTTTGAGTTGGATGGCCTTCGAGAGCCGGTCGATGGCTTCCGGGTTTTGTCCTTTGGAGCGCAGGATCATGCCGCTTTCGTACAATACGTCGGCGTTGTAGGGATTGTATTTGAGGTATTCGTTGTAATCAGTCAGCGCGTTATCGATCTGACCCATGTTGAAATAGGCGATGGAGCGGTTGAAGTAACCGTTTTCGTTCGAGGGGTCAATTTTCAGCCCTTCCGTAATGTCCTGAATGGACTGCGGGAAGTTTTGCATAAAGCCGTTGGCCGCGCCGCGGTTGATCAGGATTTCGGCTTTCGATCTCTCTTTGATGCCGGGTTTGCTCAATGCGTCGGAATAGTCCTTGATGGCTTTCTGCACCAGTTCGCGTTGCTGTGCATTGAATTTGCCCGACATCGCCATGTCGAAATAGGTTTTGCCTCGGCTGTTGTACAACTCGGGGTTTTCGGGATTGATCGTCACCGCCTGCGTGTAGTCCTGCATCGCCCGGTTGAAATCGCCCTGCGCGCGGAAATACTGCCCCCGGTTCCAGTAAGGCAGAGAGTTGGATTTTCCTTCAAACTTGATGACGTGGGTCCAGAGCGTTTCGCCGTTTTTCCAGACGCCGATTTGTTTCACCGTCCACACGGCCGAAGCCAGACAAAACAACACAGCCAGTATCTGTGCGAGGGTTTTCGTATTTTCCTGCCGGGAATATTTTTCAAAATACCACGCGGCGACCGCAAAAAAGCCGAAATACGGCACGTAGGTAAAACGGTCGGCCTTCAAACCCTGCCCGGCGCCCAGCACCTGGAGCAGGAACATGACGTTGAAAAACATGAACAGGGCGCCGAACACCCAGATGCGCCCTTCGGTGGAGCGATTGTTTTCGGCGGTAGCATTCCCCAGTTTTATCATGCGCCATATAAAAAACCCAAACGCGATAAATAATACCGGCGCCACATACACCTCCCACGGCAAAGGCTTCGGGTAAGGGTACAGCGGTGACATCGGATAGGGGAAAACCAGTTTATAGAGGTACACGACGAATGAATACGAGCCGATGCACAGGCGTTGCAAAAAATTGAATTGCGTCACGTCGTCGGTACTGCCTTGTTGTCGCAGCGTGTACAGGTTGATCAGACCGAAGGCCAGCGACAAGGCCCAGAACGGCGCTTTTTCTAAGATCAGTTTGAAATTGAGCGGTCGGCGAAACCAATAGTCCAGCACCAGCATCGAAAGCGGCAGGGTCACGGCCTGTACTTTGGAAAGACAGGACAAGGTGGCTAAAACCAGCATGATGATGTACGTTCCTACCCTGTTTTCGCCTTTTTCCTCCTGCTTCAGCCACTTCACATAATACACCAAAGCGGCGAAAAAGAACACGGCGAACAGCACGTCCTTGCGTTCCGTCGCCCAGGCCACCGACTCCACCCGCATCGGGTGAATGCCGAACAACAGCCCGCCCAGAAATGAGCCCCAGTTGCCGATGCCCATGCGGGCCAGCAATTTCATGGCAAAAAACACGGTGAGCAGGTGCAGCAGCAGGTTGTCGATGTGTATGAGTCGCGTATGTTTGTCACCGAATCCGCCCGCTATTGATTTTTCGATGGCAAACGTCAGGATGGGCAACGGGTTGTAGTTGCCGATCACCGCGCCTTTGTCGATGCTGAAAATAGCGGGAATCGCCTTTGCCAATCCGTCCTCGTTGATACGCTGGAGGTTCGGGTTTTCGGTGATATTCGGATCGTCGTCCCAGTTCACGAGGTCGTTGGAAAGAGAAGGCAGGTAACAAAGCGCGGTGATGGCCATAGCCACCAGCGCGAACGTAAGCCAGCCTGCCGGTTCGCGGCTTTCGCCTGTGGCGAATGCGGGTCCGGCTTTTGCCTGCGGTTTGGCCTGAGGGCGGATCTGCGGACGTTGTTGTGCTTTACCGGGTAAAGGTTTTTTCGCCATGATGTTGAAGGTATTAAGATTATGTTGTTCGACCCCACCCCCGACCCCTCCCCCACTGGGAGGGGAGACGTAACGTACACCGCGATTTCCTCCGTGGTGTACGCTACGGTGTCCTCTACGTCNNCTAAACTCTACTACCCTACTCCACCAAGATTTCATCCACAAATACCCAGCACTTTTGCCCGGCAGCCGCGTGCCACTTGGGATTTTTGAGCAGGTTCTCCACGGTCACTTTCAAATAGCGGGTTCGTACCGGTTTGGGCGCCGCTTCACTGATGATGCCCGCTTTTGCCTCTTGCATGGCCGCTGGCACGGGGTATCGGGCGCGGATGCAGGGTTGCCAGGATTTGCCGTCGTTGGAGGTCCAGACCAGCAGGCCGTGCGGCGCAAATATCCAGGAGCCGTTGTTTTCGGCATAGTGTACGCTCAGCCTTTGAAAATCAATGGTTTCTCCGAAATCGAGTACGGCAGTCAGGTGTGTGCCTTCATAGCCGAGGTAGTTTTTATCCGTGTGCGTTTCGCCGATCTTGCCGTCGATCAGCGTATTGGGGCCTTCACCGGGGTATTTGGGCGAAGGCGGCGCAGCGAGCGTCACGTTTTTGGGCGTCCATTTTCTTTTGACAAAGGAGGCCTGCACGATGGGGCTGTTTTCCCAGCCGTCTTTGGCTGCTATGGCGCGCAGGGTGGTGGACTGGTCGAATACCAGGGGTTCGCCTTTGTAGCGACTGGACTGCGTAGTGGGCGAAGCCTGGTCGAGGGTATAGAACAGGCTGATTGTTTTGAATGGAAAATCCAGCACAACGTGCACCGTATCTTCAAAAATATTGCGGGCAAACAGGATTTTTGGCGGAAGCAACCGAAGCGGGGCGGCGGAAGAGTCGGCAGGAGCGCCGGTGTCGATGCGCAGGTTCGGAAGTTGCGCCCGGATGCGTTCCAGCCCGGCAGGCGTGAAGCGGCTGTTCCACACGAAAAGCGAACGAAGCGCCGGTAATTTTTCGAGCGTTGCCGCGGCTTCGTCGCCGACAGAGGTGTTGGTAAGGTTCAGATAATCAAGATATTGAAGGTTATTCAGGTTTTTCAAACCTTCATTTGAAACGGCGGTGTTCGACAAATTCAGCCGGGTCAGGTGAGGCAAATTTTTGAGCACAGCAAGCAATCGATCATCTGCGTTGGAATGGCTCAGATCGAGGTGCACAATTTGTTTTCCGGCCTTTTTCAGCAAATCCATTTTGGCCGCGTCGAGGTCTTTTTTCCCGGCGACGGACACGCTGAGCCAGGGCAGGTCTTCGCCAAAAGAAGCAACTGAAATCCGGTGCTCCCGCAGCAGGTCGAGGTCGTCCGGGTCGGCGACATCGACTTCCACCGGTGGAAATGCGACCGGGGTTGGATCGAGACTTTCGCTTTGTTGCAGTTGGGTTGCGGGCATTTTAAAATCCGCTCCCGCTGCAATCCACCGCTTCAACACCTCCATTTCTTCCGCTGTGAGTTGTCGTTTGCCTTTCGGCGGCATGTGATCGTCATCGTGGCCCGGCAACAGGATGCGGCGGATGAGTTCGCTGGAGTCGGGCTGGCCGGCCTGCAGCACCGGGCCGTGTTTGCCGCCCGCGAGGATGTGTTCCGGGGAGTCGAGCAGCAAGCCGCCTTTCTTTTTGTTCGGGTTGTGGCAGGAGACGCATTTTTGTTGAAGAATGGGTTGGATGAGGGATTCAAATGTGGTCGCGTCCTTGGCTGCCGAAGGCTTGCCGGAGGCGGCAACCTGTTCGGTTTGAAACAAATACCCCTCTCCGTGTGTAAGCGAGCCGCCGAAATGCCCGGCTACCGAAACGGCGACAACCGTGATCGCCACAGCCGGAAAGTACCAGCGCGAACGGCGCAATAACCAGGTGGTTCCGGCCAATCCGGCCGACACGAAGCCGAGCCATTGGTGGCGTGTTAAAAGCGCCTCCTCGTAGCCGCCCTGCCGCGCCAGCAACCAGCCGCTGCCTGCGGCCATGGCGGCTGCCAAGGCACCCAGACCCACTGTAAGATCGAGTGCAGGACGGTATTGGTCTGTTTTTTTCCAAAAGGAAAATGCTGCAAGCGCACCCGCCAGCAACAAAAAGCCGATAGGCAGGTGCAGAAAAATGAGGTGCAGGCGACCAAGCAATGCAGGCAATGCGCTCATAACGGACGAGGGTTTTCTGTTGATACCGTCCGTTCACCGGCACGTTCAGTGAGGCGGAGGCTTTCGACCGTGGCGTTCAGTTCGTTGGTCGACCAGATATTGAACTTGACTGCGCTGTACAGGAACAAGACCGCCAGACTTGCAGCGCCTGCCAAACCTGCTCCCCACATCCACGGCGAATCCGAATCGTAAAAAAGCAGCCGGAAAATGATAAACAGCACGACGAGGATATTGACCAAAGCCATGTTGTGCGACATCAGCGAATAGACATGCCAGGATTCGATGTGCCGGAAGTTGTTGGGAGAATATTCCCGCACCAGAATAAATCTTTCCGAAACGGACATTTTTGGAGCCCCCGTGTGCGTTTCATCAAATGGATAAATTTTCTTTTTCAAATCGCCTTCGAAGAAGATGTCGAGCCATTTGAACATCTTTCCGCGGTTGAAAAGCCGGTACAATTTTCTGCCGATGGGCGTCACGGCAAACCCTAAAACGTAACCAAGCGCCAACAACATGACAGCGCTACCTGTTTTTAGTTTTTGCGCGAAATCCAGGAAGTCTGCGCAGGTATCGTTTTGAGCATCCAATAACAGGAGCGACAAAATGAGAAATGCGCCCGGCAGGGCATACGCGAAAAAGTCGAACGCAGAATTGATGATTTTTTCCATACCAACAGGACTTCGCACAAACGTAAAAACAATTGCACAATCACTGCGTTTTTCTCATAAATTTGCTCATTCTGAAAGGTTTATGTCAAAAAAATTATTCCGGATCACCTGCATTTCCTTTTTAACAATCGTATTGCTGGCCAATTCCAAAAACGGCCTGTTGGTCCTTAGCCCCGAAAACATACCCGGTACTTCTTACCTCGAACCCTCCGCGCAGCGCGGCGGCGACCCTTCGGTGGGTTACAACTACCTGATTTACGGCGACTATATCAGCAGCGGCATTCCCCTGGGCATCTACCGCAGGGGCACAAAAGACAGCCCGCACGACCTGGGGCGCAGCGGCGACAACAAGGGTATCCCCTTTCAATTCAATGTGATCACGACCGCCGACAGTGCAAAACTCGTGGTACCCACTTGCCTGACTTGTCATGCCGAGTTCCTGAACGGCCGGCTTGTGGTCGGGCTGGGCAACAATACCGACGACCATACCCGCAACGAACCTGGGCGGTTTCAGATGGCAGCAATGGCCATTTCGATGCAGTACGGGAAAAAGTCGCCGGAATGGGCGGGGTTTGCGCCGGTAAACAAAGCGCAGAAAGCCGTCGGCGAATACATCCTCACCGCCGTGCGCGGGGTGAATCCGGCGGACAAAATTTTCGCCTCGCTGGCGGCGCACCGCGATGCCGTCGATTTGCGCTGGCTCGATGAACCTCAATTCGATGTGCCCAAAGAAGTCATCCCGACCGACGTGCCCGCCTGGTGGCTGATGAAAAAGAAAAACGCGCTATATTACAACGGGTTGGGGCGCGGCGATTTTGCCCGGCTTGTCTCCGCTTCCGGCATGCTGACCATGCGCGACAGCGCCGAAGCCCGCCGGGTCGATGCCCGTTTCCCCGACCTCATCGCCTGGATACGCACCCTCGAGCCGCCGAAATATCCGTATCCCATCGACCGGGAATTGGCCGCCGCAGGGAAGAAGATTTTTGAAAAAACCTGCTACAAATGCCACGGCGCCTACGGCGACTCGGTGTCGTACCCCAACCTCCTTGTAAGCCTGGAAAAAGTGGGTACCGACCCGCTCCTGTCGATGGCGTACCAAAAATATCCGGAATACAGCACCTGGTATAACAACAGCTGGTACGGCCAGGGGCCCAACAAAGGCCAACTCCTGCCCAACGACGGCTACGTCGCGCCCCCGCTCGACGGCATCTGGGCGACGGCGCCTTACCTGCACAATGCTTCCGTGCCCACGCTGGAAGATTTGCTGAACAGTCCCCAGCGGCCTGTATATTGGAAGCGCTCATTTTCCAACACGGAAGCCAACTACGACAAAGCCAAAGTGGGCTGGAAATACGCGGTAGAAACCTCCAAAACGGATTCGGAGACGTACGACACTACGTTGCCCGGTTATGGGAATGGGGGGCATCGGTTTGGTGATAAATTGACAGCGGAGGAACGGGAGGCGGTCATCGAGTATTTGAAGACACTTTAATGCTTTTTTAGTGAAAAAACACGCCATTTCAACCAAAAAGCGTTTACTTTGCATAATAAAATGTTCAAACGATGACAACCGCACTCGATATCGAACCCGAAGTTGGGCCGCAAGTGGAAAACTCCTTGCTCACTCTTATCCGGCACGAACCTTTGGTATTCAGAAGCACGATGACCCGCGAGCAGTTGCACCGTTTCGTGCTCAACCACCCCGATTTAAAAATCGAACGCGACAAGTATGGCACCATAACCATTCATCCGCCCATGACTTTCGACTCCGGTTATAATGAAGGCGAAGCCTTTTACGCACTAAAACATTGGTCAAAAACCAACAATCTCGACAAAGCGTTCAGCCCTTCCACTTCTTTCGATATGCCGGACGGCGCAGAGTACAAGGCTGATGGCGCATGGATTTCGATGGAAAAAATCAACCGGCTCAGCCCCGAAGAACGCAAACATATCCCGGTCATTGTACCGGATTTTGTGATCGAGGTGCGTTCCGAGACCGACCGTATTGGCAAATTGAAGAAAAAAATGACCGATGGCTGGATATCGAACGGAGTCAGACTGGCTTGGCTGATTGACCCGCTCCGGGAAAAAGCCTGGATTTATCGCGCCGACGGCTCGGTAGAAGAATTGAGCGGTTTCGATGGGATGCTGTCGGGCGAGGATGTGCTGCCGGGATTTGCGTTCAAACTTAGTGATCTGAAAACGTCGTGAGACTATCTCAAACGCGGTTTACTTCAATTCCACATTCCCATCTACAAATTTGCAATCGAACCAAAAAGAGGAAATGCGCCACAGGTCGTCGCTGCCGCGCTCCAGGTCGAACTCGTAAGTGCCCACAAAAGTCCGGGTATTCCGCCCCGACTCGACGGGTTTGAAATGCCAGGCAGTGCCGTAACAAAAAACGTGGGCAACATTGTCGCCGTGTACATCCACCACAAAATTGCCGACCTGGTGGTGCAGCGCTGCAAGATCGCGGAAGCCTTCGTCCCAGCGCGCGGTGATTTCCTGCGGCGTGAGGTTTTCGGGGTCGCCGCCCGAAAGTGAAGTCATATCCATCTCCACACGGTCGGTAAAACATTTTTCTACCATAAGCCAGTTGCGGTTGTCGGTCTGGATAAAAAGTTGATTGACCGCGTCCACTACCTGCTGACGCTTGACGAGCATTTCAGATGTATAATGCATAGAAAAAGTTGGCTTGTTAATTGAAAGTCTGTATTGAAACCGGGTACAAAGGTCATTGTAACCGTTTCTACCTGCTATGATTTTTATCACCCGGGCAGATGATGTGTTATGCTGTTTCGCACAACAAAACGCATTTTTTCCGAAAAATCCCGGATGTTTGCCGCCTTTATTTCAGCCATATACAATTTTTTCCGGATGAACGCTCACCGCTCGCTCTTGTTCTTTTGCCTGCTCTTGCTCTCGCAGCCCGTTTTCAGCCAGAACACGCTCAAGTCGCCCGACGATTTTTTCCCCCACAAACGGGGCGAACAGTTTACGCCGCATTACCAGCTCAACGACTACTTCGAATACCTGGCCGCCAATGCACCGACTACCATGCGTTTGGAAAAATACGGCAAAACGAATGAAGAACGGCCGCTGCAAATCGCCGTTTTTTCTTCTCCGGAAAACATCGCCCGGCTCGAACAAATACGCCTTAACAACCTGCGCATGACCGGTTTGACGCAAGGTAAAGCAGAAACTTCCACCCCGGTCGCTATCGTCTGGCTCAGCATGAGCGTACACGGCAACGAACCTTCCGGCTCCGAATGCAGCCCCATCCTGGCATACCGCATGGCGGCTCAAACCGACCCGCAAATGCGCGAGTGGCTCAAAAACACCGTCGTCATCATCGACCCTTCGCTCAATCCCGACGGCTACGACCGCTACACGCACTGGTACCGCATGGCCGGCAACCTGCTCAAAAACGCCAACCCCGACAGCCGCGAACACCGCGAACCCTGGCCCGGCGGTCGCCCCAATCATTACTACTACGACCTCAACCGCGACTGGGCCTGGGCAACACAGGTGGAAACCCGGCAACGCCTCGCCATTTATCAACGCTGGATGCCGCACATCCACGCCGACCTGCACGAACAGTATGTGAACAATCCCTACTATTTCGCACCCGCCGCCGAGCCGATGCACGACTACATTACACCCTGGCAGCGCGATTTTCAAACTAAAATCGGCGAAAACCACGCCCGGTACTTCGACCAGAACGGCTGGCTGTATTTCACGAAAGAAACCTTCGACCTCTTTTATCCATCTTATGGCGACACCTATCCGATGTTCAGCGGCGCGATCGGCATGACCTACGAACAAGCCGGACACTCCGTCGCCGGGCGAGCCATTGTCACCGCCATCGGCGACACCCTTACCCTGCACAACCGCATCGAGCACCACCTGACCACCAGCCTTTCGACCATCGAGATGGGCAGTAAAAATGCTGCGAAAATTGTCGAAAATTTCCAGGACTACTACACCCGTTCGGCATCGCAGCCTCCGGGTTCGTATAAGGCTTTCGTGATCCGCGAATCGAACGACCCCAATAAAGTGAACCAATTGTGCCGGTTCCTCGACCTCCACCAGATTCGTTATGGAAGGGTTGGAGCAGGGCTGTCGGGTGTAAAGGCCTTCGACTACACCAGCGGCAAGGAGATGAGTGTCTCACTCAATCCGAACGACCTGGTAATCAGCGCGTATCAACCCAAATCCGTGCTGGTGGAAGTGTTGTTCGAACCGGAGCCGCGCTTATCGGATTCACTCACGTACGACATCACGGCCTGGGCCCTGCCTTTCGCTTACGGCTTCGAAGCCTGCGCCCTGAAAGACAGGGTGGAACCTAAAAAGGCCTTCGAGCCTTACAAAACACCCGAGGTCAGGATAGCGGCCCCGCCTTATGCCTGGTGTGTGCATCGCAAGTCGTTGGCAGAGGCGGTGTTTTTGAGCGAAATTATGCAAAAAGGAGTGAAAGTGCGCACAGCCACCAAACCCTTTACCGCTGCTGAACATCAATTCGATGCCGGCACTTTCGTAATCAACCGCGGCGACAATCGCCTGATCGCCAACAAACTCGACGACATTGTGAAAGTAGCGGCTACTAAGGCGAACGTTCCGGTGCATCCGATTTTTTCCGGTTTTTCGGGCAAAGGCAACGACCTGGGTTCGGAGGCTTTTGCACCGATCGAACAACCCACGGTGGCGCTTGTGTACGGCGACGAAGTGGACGACAATTCGTTCGGCCACACCTGGTTTTTCTTCGAACGCGAACTGGGCTACCCCGTTTCGCCTGTTCCCTTAGACAAAATTCACCGCATCAATCTCGACGAATTTTCCACCCTGATCGTGCCGGGCGGCTCGTACAGTCTCACAGACAGTCAATTGAAAATTATACAGGAGTGGGTAAAAAGCGGCGGCAGGCTCATCGCTTTCGATGGAGGTGTAAAAGCATTTGCCGGCAAAGACGGATTTGAATTGAAACAAAAAGAATCGAAAAAAGACACGACCGCCGCGCTCAAACCTTACCGCAGCAGCGAGCGCGAAAACATCAGCGACCAACTGCCGGGCGCTATCGTGAAAGCGAAAGTGGATAACTCGCACCCGCTTGCATTCGGCCTGCCGGATCATTATTTTTCTTTAAAAACAGGCGCAGACGCTTACCAGATGCCGGAGAAAGCAACGGCAGTGATCTACCTGGAAGATAACTATCAATCGTATGGCTTCATAGGCAGCCGGGTAAAACCGCGCCTCAAAAAAACGCCCGTAGTGGCCGTGCAAAAAATGGGCAGCGGGCAGGTCGTGTATTTTGTGGACAATCCGCTGTTCCGCAGTTTTTGGGAAGAAGGAAAAGTGTTGTTTGCGAATGCGGTGTTTTATTGATCAGTCCTTCGCTAACCGCCTTTTCTGCCAATAATAAACCGGCACCCCCAGCAGCACAATGAACACGCCCGACCACGTATTCTGCGGCTTGGTAATCAGCAAAATGATGCAAATGGCGCCCGCCACGAGGATATAAAGCGCGGGCAAAAACGGGTAGGCGAAGGCCCTGTAAGGCCGCTCGGCGTCGGGTTCGCGTTTTCTTAAAATAAAGATGCCGCCGATGGTAACGATGTAAAACAGCAGCGACGCAAAGGTGCAGTAGTCGAGCAAATCCCCGTAAGTGCCTGACAAACAAAGCACACTTGCCCAAACGGCTTGTGTCATTAAGGCGAAACCCGGCACGCCAAACTTGTTCAGCGTACCCGCTTTTTTGAAAAACAAACCTTCCCGGGCCATCGCGTAGTACACCCGGGCGCCGGCGAGAATGAGGCCGTTGTTGCAGCCGAAAGTCGAAATCATAATCAGCCCGGCCATCAGAGCCGCAGCAACGCCACCGAAAATCATGGAGGCTGCTGCCGTGCCGACGCGGTCAACGGTCGCACCATTTGTATAGCTGGCAAACTGGATACCCTGGCCCAACGCATCCGTCGCGTTGGGGTCGCCTTTGAGCGGCAACAAAGCGAGGTAAGCGAGATTGGCTGAAATGTAGAGCGCCGTCACAATGCAGGTACCAAACAGCAGACTGAGCGGGATGTCTCGGCGCGGGTTTTTCATCTCACCTGCAATAAAAGTCACGTTGTTCCACGCGTCGCTCGAAAACAAGGGGCCGATGATGGCCGTACCGAAAGCCATGAGCAACGCCAAACCCGTGATGGAAGTCGTCATCCACTGACCGTCGATCAACGAGGTCTGGGTTGCCTGCCAGGCATGTTGCATGTTTTGCGAAAAAACGTCGCTTTTCAGTCCGACCGCAAGCCCCAATACTACAAGCGCCAGCAAAGCCAGGAGTTTGGCAGACGTGAACACCAACTGGATGATCTTCCCATTTTGAATGCCGCGGCTGTTGACCACCGTGAGCAATACGATCATGGCGATGGCAAAAACCTGACTGGCGGCGATTTTGAATGCTCCGGCACTAAACAGCACATTTTCAGGGCTTAATACCGGAAAAAAATATCCTGTGAATTTGGCAAAGGCCACCGCTACCGCTGCAATCGTGCCGGTTTGAATAACGGTAAACACCGTCCAGCCGTAAAGAAACGCCGGCAACTGGCCATAAGCCCGCTCGATATACACAAACTGACCGCCCGCTTTCGGCATCATGCCGGCCAACTCGCCGTAACTCAACGCAGCCGTGATCGTGACGGCGCCTGCTACCAGCCACAGCAGCAACATCCAGCCCGAGGAGCCTACCATGCGCGCGCAGTCGGCGCTGACGATAAAAATGCCGGAACCGATCATGCCACCGGCCACGAGCATCGTGCCGTCGAGCAGACCCAGCGAGCGTTGAAATTGAGGATTCGGGTTGGTGTTTTCCATCGATAAGTAAAAAAGTTGATAAGGATTGATAAAGGTTGATAAATCGCGGTGCACTCTGCGTTATCAACTCTTATCAACCCTCATCAACTGTTATCAACTGTTATTTTTGCAATTTACTGTGGAAACGGCTATAACCGAAGTAAACTACCAAACCCACGATCATCCAGCCCAGCGCGCTTAAAAGCGTGGGGCCCGGCAATCCGACGATCATTGCCGAACAAATCACCATACCCAGTATCGGCACCAGTGGCACCAGCGGAGTGCGGAAAGGACGGGGTGTGTCCGGGTCGTTGCGGCGCATAACCCATACGCCTAAGCTCACCAGCACAAAGGCGAATAAAGTACCGATGCTGGTCAGGTCACCTGCCACGCTACCCGGAATGAACGCTGCAAATGCCCCTACGAACAAGAACAGTATCATGTTTGATTTGTACGGCGTGCGGTAGGTCGGATGCACTTCGGAAAAGGCTTTGGGCAACAAGCCGTCGTTGCTCATGGAATAGAACACGCGGCTCTGCCCCATCAGCATCACGAGAATGACGGAAGAGAAGCCGGCCAGAATGGCGACTGTGACGCTGGTTGCCAGCCAACCATAGCCCGGCATGTGTTCGTTGATGGCATAGGCAACGGAGGCTTCTTTGCCGGCCAGCATGAACTCCGTATAAGGCGCAACACCTGTGAGCACGTGCGAAAACAGGATGTACAAAATCGTGCAGATCACGAGCGAGCCCAGGATACCGATGGGCATATCGCGACTCGGGTTTTTGGCCTCTTGTGCCGCTGTGGACACGGCATCGAAACCAATGAATGCGAAAAATACGATGCCCGCTCCTGTGAGCACACCGCCCCAGCCGTGCTTGAAGAAATCAGAATAACTGTACGACGAGCCGTCAGGCAAAAGAGCGGGTGGTGCATCTGCCGGGATCATGTACGGCACATGGTTGGCCGGGTTGATGAATTGCCAGCCAAGGGCGATGAAAAGCAACACGATGGATACTTTCACGATCACGATGATGCCATTCACAAATGCCGACTGCTGGGTACCGCGAATGAGCAGGAGTGTGAGCAGCAGTAAAATAACAAGTGCGGGAGCGTTCATGATGCCTGTGTGACGCACTCCATCCACCAGCACCGATTCCATCGGTGAGTGGCACCACTCGTAGGGCACCGCACCTCCGAGCAGTAAGTTTAGATATTCACTCCAGGCAATAGACACAGTAGCGGCACCCAGCGCGTATTCCAGCACCAGCGCCCAGCCGATAATCCAGGCCACTAATTCGCCCATAGTGGCATAAGCGTAGGTGTATGCGCTGCCTGCTATCGGGATCATACTGGCAAACTCCGCGTAACACAATCCGGCAAAAGCACAGCCCACAGCAGCTATGATAAAAGAAAGCGTGACCGCTGCGCCGGCATGACCACCTGCAGCCGCTGCCGTGCGGACAAACAGACCGGCTCCGATGATGGCCCCGATACCGAGTAAGATGAGATTCCAGGAGCCGAGCGTACGTTTCAAACTCTTTTCAGAATCGTCGGCCTGCGCTAAAAGTTGGGAAAGCGGTTTTCGTACCCAAAGATTTGCCATAAATTGATTGATCGTTTAAAAAGGAAGTTGTTTTTCGGCGGGAAAGATAGAACGGTTTTTGGATTTGGGATTTTTGTTTGTTGTTTTGTTGAGGTGTTGAATTGCCGGGACAAATTATATGCTACTTTGCCTTATCAAATCAACAAATCAACAAATCAACAAATCAACAAATCACCATTAAAGTGACTGCCTTCATCACCCGCGCGCTTTCCGGACAATCCGAATTCAAAAAACTACTCGCCGCCGCCGGTTGGCAGGCGGAAGGCCGGTCGCTGCTCGAACTCTCGCCCCTGCCTTTTCAGGAAATTCCCGCCGCCGACTGGATTTTTTTTTCGAGCCAACATGCGGTGCGGTTTTTTTTTCAATATTTCAAGTCAGGCGGTGACTTGAAGTCATCGCCTGACTTCGCACGCACCAAATGGGCAGCACTCGGTAAGGCAACCGCAAAAGCGCTCGCAGAATATGTCGATAAGGTGGATTTTACAGGAACGGGCGAGCCGGAAGGGACGGCATCGGCATTCCGGCGTGTCAACCCCACACCCGGCCCCTCCCCCACAGGGAGGGGAGACGTAGAGAGCACCGTAGAGGACACCGCGGAGGAAATCGCGGTGTACGCTACGTCCCCCCTCCCTTCGGGGGAGGGGCCGGGGGTGGGGTTGACATGGGGGTCGCGCATCCTCTTCCCCGCCGCCCGCCACTCCCGACAAAGCGTAATGTCGCTCTTAATCTCTGATTTTCAATGCATTCATTTCCCTGTTTACGACAACCGGCCCGTCGCCGATCCGCCGCTTTCGATGGCAGATGTGCTCGTTTTTACCAGTCCGATGAATGCACAGGCGTACTTTTCCAAAAACAAATTGGATAAAAACCAGCGCGTCGTCGCCATCGGGCAAACGACCGGCGCAACTTTGCGGGAATTGGGTATCAGGGAAATTCAAATAGCGCGTGAACCGAGCGAACAGGGACTTGCCGAAATGGTATTGAAAGTTAAAGTTTGAATTGTTATAATTCATTTTTTTTGCACCGGAAATTTGGCAACTAATGCCGTTTATGTAACATTCATCCGAATTCGGGTGTCGTTTTTCGAATCTTTGCCTGATATCGGCCAGCAGATACAAACATTCGCCGCCGAAACAGCCCCACTCCAAACCGTTTAACTTCAAACACCTGTATCAAAAACCCTCCGCCCTGCTTGATGCCAGGCTTAGGGAGTATATACCCATCACGTCACATCTGAAATCATGCAACTGACCATCCGCAACCTGAACAAAACGTACCCCAACGGCGTGCGCGCCCTGCACGACGTATCGCTCGACATCCCCACCGGCATGTACGGACTGCTTGGCCCCAACGGCGCCGGCAAAAGCACCCTGATGCGCACCATCGCTACCTTACAGGATGCCGACAGCGGCGCCGCCACCCTCGGCGATATCGACGTATTGAAAGACAAAGACGCCGTGCGCCGCACGCTGGGCTACCTGCCGCAGGAGTTCGGCGTGTATCCGCGCATTTCCGCATCCGAGATGCTCGATCACTTAGCCGTGCTGAAAGGCATCCCCGGCAACCGGCGCAAAGAAGTGGTAAACGCTTTGCTGCAGCGTGTCAACCTCTGGGAGCATCGCAAAAAATCCGTAGCTTCCTACTCCGGCGGGATGCGGCAGCGCTTCGGCATCGCGCAGGCCCTGCTCGGCGACCCGAAACTCATCATCGTGGATGAGCCCACCGCCGGCCTCGACCCCGGCGAACGCAACCGTTTTTACAATCTGCTTTCCGAAATCGGCGAAAACGTCATTGTCATCCTCAGCACCCACATCGTGGAAGACGTGAAAGAACTCTGCTCCAACATGGCGATCATCAACCTCGGCAGGGTGCTGTACGCCGGTGCGCCCGACGCGGCTTTGCAAGCCCTGGAAGGAAAAGTGTGGGAAAAGGCCATCAGTAAATCGGAAATCGAGGATTACCAGCAGCGTTATGCAGTGATTTCGAGTAAATTAGTGGGGGGCAGGCCGATTATCCATGTCCTCAGCGATTCAAACCCCGGCGACGGATTTGAGGTGGCGGAAGCGGACCTGGAAGACGTGTTTTTCTCAAAAATTGCAGAAAACTAAAAAACAAACTTTCACGCATGGCTTCCAATATTGCTTCTCTATGAGATTGACGATTTCCGATTACATGATTTCCGATTTTAGATGTTCGTGTTACATCAACAATCGAAAATCATGTAATCGGAAATCGTCAATCAAAAAAACCTGAAGCAGATGCCATCGTACTCAATCAGTCATTCCACCCGGATTATATGTTCAGCACCTTCTTCACCTTCGAACTCCGCTCCTGGCTCCGCTCCCCCATGCCCTGGATATTTATGTTTATCATCGGGTTGTTGTGCTTTTTCGGCACCATATCCGACCAGGTGCAAATAGGCGGCAGTTTTGGCAATATCTGGAAAAACGCCCCCTTCGTCGCGCAAAACTGGTACGCAGCCTTTTCGCTGATTTGCATGTTGCTGACGACGGCTTTTCTCAATACCGCCGCCATCCGCGATTTTGAGCGCCAGACGAGTCAGATTGTGTTTTCCAAACCCATCGGAAAAGCAGCCTACTACTTCGGCCATTTCTGGGGCGGCGCGTTGATGTCGCTGATCCCCTTGATCGGCATTTCACTCGGCATGTGGGCTGGCGTGGCGCTCAATGCGATATTCAACTGGCTGGAACCCAACCGCTTCGGGCCCTTCGAGTTGTACGGTCATATCATGGGAATGCTGGTATTCGCCATCCCCAACACCCTTTTTGTCGGCGGCATTCTGTACGCGGTAGCCATCAACACGCGCTCGACGATGTACTCCTTCGTAGCAGCGACGGCGCTGCTGGTGGGCTACATTGTGGCCGGCACTTTGCTCCGCGACGTGGAAAATGAAAAAATTGCCGCTTTGCTCGACCCCTTTGGTTTCGGCACGTTCGGCATCGCCACCAAATACTGGACGGTGGATGACAAAAACACAAAGGCCATGGGGTTTGCCGGCGACCTGCTGCTAAACAGAGTTTTGTGGACGGCAGTGGGGATGCTGGTATTGTATCTTGGCTACCGATTGTTTGATTTTTCGGAGAAAAAAGGCAGCCGCAAGCGGAAAAAACAAATTACCGACGACACTGATACAGTCGGCTTGCGGGTGCTGGGCGCGCTGCCGAAAGTGGTACCGGGGAGCGGTGTGGACACCACCCTGAGCCAATTGTGGAGTCAGACAAAAACCGAATGGTTGGGTATCATCCGCAGCACGGCATTTATCCTGTTGGCGCTGTTGGGTTTGCTCAATTGTGTGCCCAATCTGTTCTACGCCAACGAAGGCTACGGCACCCACGAACTGCCGGTGACCTACACGATGGTCAACTACATCCGGGGTTCGTTTTACCTCTTCACCATCATCATAATGGTGTATTTCAGCGGAGCCATCATCTGGAAAGAACGCAACAGCCATATCGACGAAATCGTGGACGCCCTGCCCACCAAAAACTGGACGGCCTGGCTGGGCAAATACGTTGCTGTGCTGGGCGTGATGTTCGTCCTGCAATTGATCGTCATCGCAGCAGCCATCGTCGCTCAAAAAGTCATGGGCTACGATCGCCACGAACCCTGGATTTACGTGCGGGAGTTGCTGGTGATGGATATGTTCGGCTTTGCTTTTACCCTGGCGCTGGCGTTTTTGGTACAGGCGCTTTCGTCCAACATGTACCTCGGCTTTTTTATTTCCATCGTGCTGATTATCGCCAACAGCTTTGCCTGGGGCGCTCTGAAAATTGAAAGCAACATGATCGAGTTCGGCGGTACACCCAGCTATACGCTTTCGGATTTTTACGGTTATCAGCCGTTCTGGAAATCTTTGCTTTGGTTCAATACGTACTGGCTGTTGTTCAGCGCATTGCTGGCATTGGTGGCTATCCTGTTCTGGCCGCGCGGAAAAGAAACCTGGTGGAAAAAACGGCTGAAACTCGCCCGTCTCGAATGGCCTCATTACCGGGTCTTCGGCCTCGGCGCTTTGATCGCCTGGCTCGGCGTGGCGGGCTGGACGTTTTATAACACCCAGGTTTTGAACAAATACGTCAACAGCGGCAAACAGGAACGTTACGAGTACGACTACGAAATCAAATACAAACAATACGAAGGCCGCGTGCAACCCCGCGTGTACGACGCCAAATACGACTTTGAACTGTACCCCGAAACACGCACCATGCGCATGACCGGCAAATTTCTGGCGCGAAATATTTACCAAAAACCGATTGACACCCTGTTTGTCAACGTGCCGCGATACGGGAAATTTGACCTGAAAAATGAACACTTGTCGCTGATGCTCAACGACTCGGCGTTGCAATGGCGGATGTATCGTTTCCAGCCTGCACTCATGCCCGGCGACTCGGTGTTGCTGGAATTCAACATCCGTTTCGAGCCGAAAGGCTTTGAGAATGAACAAACCTGGAGCCGCATCACGCAAAACGGGACTTTTTTCGACAATACCGATATCATGCCGATTTTCGGCTACCAGGAAAGCTCGGAAATGGCGGACAAAAACCGCCGCCAACACTACGGCTTGCCTGAAAAAAGTCGCCGCCCCGCGCTCGACCGCCAGGATACCCTGCACCGCATGGATGCCTACATCGGTCTCAACAGCGACTGGGTCAACGTGGAAACCATTATCCGCACAGAACCCGGCCAGATTGCCATCGGCCCCGGCTCGCTGGTACACGAATGGGATGAAAACGGCCGCCATTGTTTTCTGTACAAACTCGACCACGCCTCGTTCAATTTTTATTCCTTCCTCAGCGCCCGCTACGAGGTGGCCCGCCGCGACTGGAACGGCGTCAAACTCGAAGTTTATTACCACAAAGACCACAGTTTCAACGTGGAACGAATGCTCGCAGCGATGGAAAAATCGCTGGATTATTACACCAAAAACTTCGGGCCGTACTACCACAAACAGTGCCGCATCATCGAATTCCCGCGTTTTGCCGACTTCGCGCAGGCATTTCCCGGTACCATGCCTTACTCAGAAGGTGTGGGCTTTATCCAGGATTTCAAAGACCCCGACGCCGACCTCGACCTGATGTTTTACGTCGCCGCGCACGAGATCGGCCACCAGTACTGGGGGCACCAGGAATGCGGCGCGTTGATGCAGGGCAGCGAATTTTTGGTGGAAACCTTCGCCCAGTGGAGCGCCCTCATGGTAATGGAACACGAATACGGCCGCGACCAGATGCGCAAATTCCTGCGCTACGAAATGGACCGCTACCTGCGCGGACGCGGACGCGAGACACAGAAGGAAATGCCGCTGGCCCGCTGTGAAAACCAGGGCTATATCCACTATAACAAAGGCAGCGGGGCGATGTACTACCTCAAAGAAATGATCGGTGAAGACAAAGTGAATGCGGCGCTGCGGGCGTTTTTGGAAAAATTCCGCTACGCGCCCCCGCCCTACCCGGTCAGCCTCGACGTCATCGACGAATTTTATGCGCAGGCGCCCGACTCGCTGGATTACGTGGTCAAAGACTTGTTCGAGGACATCACGCTTTTTGAAAACCGCTGTAAAGAAGTGTCTGTCAAAGACTTAGGCAACGGCAAATGGGAAGTGACCATCCAGGTCGAATGCCGCAAACTCAAAGCCGACGAACTCGGTAAAGAGACCGAAGTCGCGGTAAATGACTACATCGAGATCGGCGCTTTCGCCAAACCCGCCGAGAGCAAAAAATACGGCAAAACATTATACCGCCAGCGTGTGAAAATCACCCAACGCGACAATACTTTTACCTTTGTCACGGACGAAAAACCCAAAGAAGCCGGGGTCGATCCTTTCTCGCTGCTGGTGGACCGCAACCCGGAGGATAATTTGAAAGATTTTTAACTTACGGTAGACGGTGGAGGGTAGAAGGTGGAGGGTGAAACGCCCTCTCTGCCTTCCACCCTCTACCTTCCACCCTCTACCTTCCACCCTCTACCATAAGGAATGAAGATATTTTGCATCGGTCGCAACTACATCGACCACGCCAAAGAACTCAACAACCCTGTGCCGTCGGAGCCGCTCATTTTTATGAAGCCGCCGACCGCGCTGGTGGTGAACAACAAACCGTTTTATTACCCTGATTTTACGCAAGACCTTCATTATGAGGGCGAAATCGTGCTGCGCGTCGCCAAAAACGGTCGCTCGGTGCAGCCTGAATTCGCCTCGCGTTACTACGACGCGGTGGCTTTCGGCATCGACTTCACCGCCCGCGACTTGCAGGATAAATTAAAATCCAAAGGTCATCCCTGGGAGATCGCCAAGGGTTTCGACCGCTCGGCGCCCGTCAGCCGTTTTGTGCCGCTGGAGGAATTGAAAAATCCGCAGGACATTCATTTTCAACTGAAAAAGAACGGCGCGGTGGTGCAGGACGGCCATACCCACGACTTGATTTTTAACTTTGACACGCTGATCTGTCACATTTCACACTACTTTACATTGCACAAGGGCGACTATATTTTCACAGGCACACCTGCCGGCGTAGGGCCGGTACAGATCGGCGACGTGCTGGAGGGGAGTATCGAAGGGGTGGAGATGCTGCGGTGTGCGGTGCGGTGAGAGGATGTTGAGCAGGGCTAATCGCATCAAAATTTGACATTCGGGTATTTTGATTGCCGATTGCCGATTACATGATTTAAGATTTTTGATGTTTCCCCACGTAACATCAAATTTCCGACATAATCCATTAACATCAAAAATTTTAAATCATGTAATCTTAAATCTTAAATCAATAAAATTTGGTTTTTTTCAGTTTTACTTTAAAAATTTGATCCGTTCGTCGTGCTTAATCCCTCCACTCATTTTCCAAACACCCCCGACGACAAATAGCGATCGCCGCGGTCGCAGATGATACACACGACCACGCCTTCGTCGAGTTCTTCTATCAATTTTCCGACGGCGGCCACCGCGCCGCCGCTGCTCACCCCTCCGAAAATGGCGTCTTCCCGGGCGAGCCGGCGCATCATGGCCGCCGCTTCGTCCTGCGATACGTCGATGATCTTGTCCACCCTTTCCCGCTCGAAAATTTTTGGCAAAAACTCCGGCGACCAGCGCCGGATGCCGGGGATGCTGGAGCCGTCGGTGGGTTGCACGCCCACGATTTGCACCGCAGGGTTCTGCTCTTTCAAAAAACGCGACACGCCCATGATGGTGCCGGTCGTGCCCATCGAGGACACGAAATGCGTGATTTCGCCCGCCGTGTCGCGCCAAATTTCCGGGCCGGTGCTGCGGTAGTGCGCGCCCCAGTTGTCGGGATTGGCGAATTGATTGAGCATGTGATAACCGCCGCCGGCCACCATTTCTTCGGCCAGTTCGCGGGAGTACTCGATGGTGCGGGCGGCAGGGGTCAGGATCACTTCTGCCCCGTAGGCTTCCATGGTCTGCACCCGCTCGTCGGTCGAGTTGTCGGGCATGAGGAGCGTGATGTCGACTTCGAACAGCCGGGCGATCATCGCCAGCGCGATGCCTGTGTTGCCGCTGGTGGCCTCGATGAGTTTGATGCCCGGTTTCAGTTCGCCCCGGTCGAGCGCGCCTTTGATCATGCCGTAAGCCGCCCGGTCTTTTACACTGCCGCCCGGGTTCTGGCCTTCCAATTTTCCGTATATTTTTACCCCCGGTTTGCCGACCGAATGTTGAATCTCCACGAGCGGCGTGTTGCCGATGAGGTCGCTGATGTTTGCCATGTTGCAAAGATGGGGAGATGGGCGATACTGTGGCAAGAAACGGATGTGAAAACCTTCGTTTCTAAAAAAAATGTGATCTTTCGGGCTTGTGGCTCTTTTTTTGCAAACTTTGGTTTTAACAGGACGGATTAGTTGTTTTCTGCAAAAACTCCGAAGCATTGAACTTAGGACTGAAATTATTATTTTTGCACCAGATTAATATTTCTAAATGCACCCCAGCACCAAAAAAATCACACAAGCAATCTTATAAAAATGGACAGAGTTGATTATCAATCACTGATTATTCAGGATATCCTTAATCTAAATGAAAAAGGGGAATTGAATATTACCCCTTGGTACCAGAGGCGCTCCGTTTGGAACCAAGGACAGAAATCGTATTTAATCAATACACTATTCGAAAAAAAACCCATACCAGCTTTATATATCAGACACTCACTTGATCTGGATAAAGGGAAAAGTATAAAAGAGGTCGTTGACGGGCAACAGAGAACTAGATCAATATTGGGGTATTGTAAAAATGAGTTTACAGCAAGGCATCCTGACCATAAAAACCTTGTTAAGTTTGAAGGTTTAACAAAACTTCAAAAACAACATTTCTTACTTACAGCAATTCCTGTCGGCTATTTATTAGGGGCAACTGATTCTGATGTAATTGATATTTTTGCTAGAATAAATTCTGTTTCTAAAACATTAAATGCGCAAGAAAAACGAAACGCGCAATTTAGTGGCGAATTCAAACAGTTTTGTGTGACGGAATCCACATCTAGAACTGAATTCTGGAAAAGCTTTGAGATTTTTAACGGAAATGATATTGCACGAATGAATGAAGTTCAATTTATGTCAGATGTTGTAATAAATTTAATTGAAGGGCTTTCTGATTATAAACCAAATTTAATAACAAATTATTACAAGAAATATGATGAAGGATTTCCCAAAAGGGAAGAAATACAATCAAAACTTGAACGCATTTTTGATACATTAATCGAATTAAACCCAAATTCTATTAAGCAAACAATATTTAAAAGACAGCCAATCTTTTTTTCTCTTTTAGTCTGTCTTGAGTCAATCCCAAATCCGAACATACCAATAATCGAAAAAGGGCTTTTTGAAATTGATATTAGGTTCAATAGCGACAAGCCTGTTTCAGAAAGAGAGAAAGACGATGTTAGTTTTTACAATGCTTGCTCAGCATCAACCCAACGGTTAACTAACAGAAAGATTCGCAATGATTATATAAAAAAATATATCTCATAATTTGTGGCCAGTAGAAATCTAAATTCAACTTTAACCAATAGCATTAAGGATATTGATAGGCTTTATTCCTTTTTGGTACGGGCCAATGGCATCGAGCCACAATACCAATATTTAGTTAGTGAGGTGATAATGCTTAGACTCTTTGCAATACTAGAATCTACATTGGCGGATATAGCATTTAAACTTGCATGTGGAACTACATATACAAACGGGACAGTACCAAATACTCATGTGAAGTGTAAGAGTATAAATGATGCATACTTAAAAATGCTTTCTTACAACCGTTCTAAGCCAAAACAATATTTAAAATGGACTAAGACAACGTTTATTAAAGATAGCATTGAAAAAGTAATTGATATTAATGACCCATATTATACGCAAGTTCAAATACATGGTAGTATACTAGATGAAATGCGTATTGTTCGGAACCATATCGCACATCGATCTAAAGATACTATGAGGGATTACCGGATTCTGTTGCGGATAAAATTTGGTGCAAACATAAAGTTACAGATAGGCGCTTTTTTAACTTCAACAAAAAGACATAGCCGACCACTAGTCGAGCAGTACATTTTAACATCAAAAATAATCCTCAATGACATAACAAATGGCTAATGTGTTTCAAATTGAATTTTCAGTCATGAATAAAAAGGTTTGCTTGGATAATATGCGACTCACAAAACTTGCGCTCTTTTTTATACTCCCCCTCTCCCTCCCCTCCCAAGTCCCCATCCCCGCCCCCGCCCAAAAGCAAGCCATCCTCATCATGGGGGCCACCGCCCACCTCGGCAACGGCTCGGTTATTGAAAACAGCGCCATCGGTTTCGAGGGCGGCAAACTGACCCTCGTGGCCGACGCCACGGTCATCCGCATCGACCGGTCGAAATACAGCAAGATTTACGACGCGGCGGGCAAACACGTCTATCCCGGCTTTATCGCGCCCGACTCGCGGCTCGGCCTCGTCGAGATCGACGCTGCCCGGCCCACGCAGGATTTCGCCGAAGTGGGCGCTATGAATCCCAGCACGCGCAGCATCATCGCCTACAACACCGACTCCGAAGTGACGCCCACCGTGCGCTCCAACGGCGTATTGCTCGCCCAGGTGACGCCTGCCGGCGGTACCATTTCCGGCACATCATCGGTCGTGCAACTCGACGCCTGGAACTGGGAAGACGCCGCCTACCGCACCGACGACGGCATCCACCTCAACTGGCCGAACCCGCAAACACGGGGCGGCTTCGGCGGCGGCGAACCGCAGGAACCGCGCCGCAACGAACAGTACGACAAAGAGATACAGGCCATCCGCCACTTCTTCGACGAAGCCCGCGCATACGCCTCGGCAACGGCGCCGGAGGTAAAAAACCTGAAATTCGAAGCCATGCGCGGCCTTTGGGATAAAAAACAAAACCTGTACGTCCACACAGAAAATGCGAAGACCATCCAGGAAGCCGTGTTGTTTGCCGAAGGCTACGGCCTGCGCGCGGTGATCGTCGGCGCGAACGATGTCTGGCTCGTGGCTGATTTTTTAAAAACCCACAACGTACCGGTCATCCTCGGCCGCACCCAAAGCCTGCCCAGCCGGGAGGACGACGACGTGGACCAGCCGTTCAAAACGCCGGCGCAGTTGCACGAAAAAGGGGTGCTGTTCGCCTTCAGCGAAACGGGCGCCTGGCGGCAGCGCAACCTGGCTTTTCAGGCCGGGCAGGCGGTCGGTTACGGCTTGCCGAAAGAAGCGGCGGTGAGCGCCCTGACCTTGAACGCGGCCAGAATCTTACAGATTGACAATACCTGCGGCTCGCTCGAAACGGGCAAAGACGCCACGCTGTTCATCAGCGAAGGCGACGCGTTGGACATGCGCACCTGCCAGGTGACGGCGGCGTTCATCCAGGGGCGGGAGATCAATCTGGACAACAAGCAAAAGTGGTTGCAGCGGCGGTTTGAGGAGAAATACCGGCAATAACACAAGTGGTGGCACGACTTTGAGTCGTGCCACCACTAAGTTGCTTTATGCATAAAATGTCATTTATCGGTTAAAAACCGTTAACGACCAACTTTTCGTCCAAAAATCCGTTTATTTTGCCCTTGCTAAACAACCTTTGGGGAATTGAAAAAGTCTTTGTAGCAAGCTGCCATTGATACCCTTACCATGAGAGGCATAATTATCTACAAGCATTATTTTTCAGATTTTTATGCTGCGCAAACAGGTGAGGTGCGCGCTAAAATTGACTGGACGATCAGGTTAATCAGGGACTTGCCGCGCATCCCGGAACAATATTTCAAACATCTTGAAAACACTGATGGGCTTTATGAAATCCGGGTGCAACAAGGGAGCAATATTTACCGGGTATTTTGCTTCTTCGATTCAGGCAATTTGATTGTACTTGGAAACGCTTTTCAAAAAAAGACTCAAAAAACACCTGCGAGCGAAATCAAACTCGCGCTCAAAATCAAAAAAGAATATTTCGATGCAAAACGCTGATATCACTACATTCGAAGAGCACCTCGACGTTCAATACGGCAAGCACGGCACATCCCGGCGCGAGGTGTTTGAACAAGGCTACGAAGCCTTCAAACTCGGCGTTCTTATCGAAGAAGCCCGGCTCAAATTGAATCTGACCAGACAGGAACTCGCGGACCGCGCAGGCACTTCCAAAGCGTTTATTTCCAGAATCGAAAACGACGCTTCCGGCATCAAACTTTCCACCCTCATGCGCATTGTCAACAAAGGACTGGGTGGAAAAGTGCTTTTTTCTTTACAAGTTTAATCAACCCTACTGACGTCTAATGACGCATGACCTTTAAATGACGCTCAATTACGTTTAATATGCTGAAAGACAATTATTCCCTGCTCATCGAAAAGTTGGATGCCTTCATCCGCAAATTCTACATCAACCAGTTGCTGCGCGGCGCGTTGTACACCGTGGGTGCGGTGCTGGGCCTGTTTATCCTGCTCAACGTAGCGGAATATTATTTCTACTTCGGCACGGCCGCCCGAACGGCCATGTTCTGGGGTTTTATGGCATTGAGCGGCGCAGCATTGTGGCGCTGGGTGGCGCTTCCGCTGATGCACTATTTCCATTTGGGAAAAGTGATCAGCCACGAGCAGGCGGCGCAGATCATCGGTCAGCACTTTTCCGGGGTGAAGGATAAGTTGCTGAATATCCTGCAGTTGAAGCAACAAAGCAACAACGCCATTTACGCCGAACTCATCAACGCGAGCATCAATCAGAAGAGCGAGGAGATAAAAATCGTGCCTTTTCAATCGGCCATCGACCTGGGCAAAAACCGCAAATACCTGCGCTACGCCCTGCCGCCGGTGCTCATGTTGTTGTTCCTCTTTTTGGGTGCGCCCAATATCCTGCGTGAAGGCACGATGCGTCTTTGGAACAGCACGACGCAGTTTGAAAAACCCGCGCCGTTCAAGTTTTTGATCAACCCCGACAGCCTTAAAGCAGTCCAGTTTTCCGACTACCTGTTGAAAGTAAAAGTGGAAGGCTCGGCCCTGCCCAACGAGGTGTTCATCAATCTCGGCAATGTGCAATACCGGCTGGCGAAAGACGCGGCCAACGAGTTTTCCTACAAATTCGCCAATCTCCAGAAAGACACGGAATTCAAACTTTTTTCGGGCAGCATCGAGAGCCGCGACTACACGCTGGAAGTGCTGAAGAAGCCTAACATCCTGTCTTTCAATACAAAACTCACTTTCCCGGCCTACATCGGACGCGCCACGGAAGAACTTTCCAACGTCGGCGACCTGGTGATACCGCAAGGCACGACCATCGGCTGGGTCTTCAACGCGCAGCATACCGACAACCTCGCGCTGCGTTTCGGCAACGCGCCGGGCGCCGAAGCCAAACGTTTCGACGACGAACTGTTCCAGTTCAACCGCCGTGCCATGAAGGACGAAACCTACAAGGTTTTCCTGAGCAATGCCCTGCTCGCCGGCGCGGATTCGGTGGCCTACACCATCACGGTGATCCCCGATTTGCACCCGCAGATTTCAGTGGAGGAATTTAAAGACAGTTCCAACCTGAAAATGTCCTACTTCGCCGGCGACGTTTCCGACGACTACGGTTTGCAAAATCTGACCTTCAATTATCAAATCAAAAAAGCGAAGGGCGGCCAATTGCCGATGAACACGGTGAAGGTGGAAATGCCCGCCTCCGCCAAGGCTTCGGCGGGTAAACAGGCACAATACGACTACAACTGGGACATCCGCAACCTCAACCTCGAACCCGGCGACGAGGTGACTTATTACTTCGAGGTGTTCGACAACGACGGCGTGAACGGCTCCAAAAGCGCCCGCACCGGCCTGATGCAGTACCGCATGCCCTCGCTCGACGAGTTCCGCCAGCAGCAGGCCGACAACAGCGATCAAATCAAAAAAGACCTGGAAAAGGCATTGAAAGAAAGCCTGAAAGTGCAGGAAGAATTGAAAAAACTCCGCGACAAAGTGTTGCAAAAGAAAGAGTTGGACTGGCAGACCCGCAAGGAAATGGAAAAACTGATGGACCGCCAGAAAGAATTGGAAAAACAAATCGAGGAGGCCAAGCAGAATTTTGACCAGAATAAAGAACAGAAGCAGGAATTCAACCAGCAGAACGAAGAGCAGCAGCAAAAGGAGGAAAAACTGGAGGAGATGTTCGAAGAAACCATGTCCGAAGAGATGAAACAACTCATGGAGGACATCCAGAAACTCCTGCAGGAAATGAACAAAGAAGAGATGCTGGAGAAAATGGAACAGATGCAGATGAACAGCGACGACCTCAGCAAAGACCTCGAACGGCTGCAGGAACTCTACAAACAATTAGAAGTAGAGAATTTGCTCGATCAGCAGATCGAACAATTGGAAGAACTCGCCAAAGAGCAGGAAGAACTCGCCAAAGACACCGAGGAGGAGAAAAAAAGCGACGAACAACTCGAAAAAGAGCAGCAGGAACTGAACGAAAAAATGGATGACCTGGAGCAAAAAATGGACGACCTGCTCAAAAAGAATGAAGAACTCAAACGTCCGGAAAAGATCGAAGACAACAAGGAGGAGATGAAAGACGCCAAGAAAGACATGCAGGACGCCAAGAAAGACATCAACCAGAAGCAGAAAAAAGGCGCGAGCAAAAAGCAGAAGTCGGCCGCCAACAAGATGAAAGAGATGGCGAACAAGATGAAGCAAAACAGCCAGGCGGGTGAGATGGAACAAATGGAAGAAGACATGAAAGCCCTGCGCCAACTGCTCGAAAACCTCGTGGGCCTGTCGTTCAACCAGGAACAAACGATGAAAGACGTGACGGGCGCTACGGTGAATACCCCGCGCTACGTCGAACTGGCGCAGCAGCAGTTCAAAATCAAGGACGATTTCAAATTGGTGGAAGACAGTTTGCAGGCCCTGGCCAGCCGCAACTTCCAGATGGAAGGCATCATCAACGATAAAGTGACGGAGATCAAATCTTCTATCAAAAACAGCCTCGAAGAACTGGAAGAGCGCCGCGTCAACACCGCCACCGAGCACCAGCAACGCAGCATGAAAGGCCTGAACGACCTCGCCCTCATGCTCTCCGAAGTCATGGAGCAAATGCAGCAGCAGATGAGCCAGATGATGCCGGGCAGCCAGGCTTGTCAGAAACCCGGCAACAATGAAGGCAAAGGCAAGGGCAAACAAGGCGAACCAAAAGACAAGATGAGCAAGGGCCAGGAAGACCTCAATAAAATCATGAAAGACCTCAAGGAACGCATGGAAAAACAAGGTAAAGGCACGCCGGGGGGAGGACAACAGCCGCCCGGTACTGGCACCGGCACGAGTGAAGAATTCGCCAAAATGGCCGCCAAACAAGCCGCCCTGCGTAACGCCCTGCGCGAACTGCAAAAACAAAAACAGGAGCAGGGCAAAGGCGACAAGGCGCTCGACGAACTGATGGAGGAAATGAACAAGACGGAGATCGACTTAGTGAACAAACGCCTCAACAACGAAACGCTCCGCCGACAGCAGGAAATCCTGACCCGCCTGCTCGAACACGAAAAAGCCGAACGCGAACGCGAACAGGACGAGCAACGCCAGGCCGAAACCGCCAAGCAGCAACCGGCGAAAATGCCGCCCGCTTTGGAGGAATATCTGAAAAAACGCCAGGCTGAAATCGACCAGTTCCGCACGGTGAGCCCGGCGTTGAAGCCGTATTATAAGCAGTTGGTGGAGGAGTATTTGAAGGGAGGGAAGTAGTGCGCCCGCCGTCGCCAGGGCTATGGCGGGTGAAGCAGTTGGCAGTGGCAGTAGCAGTAATACGAGCGGGAGCAACTTCACCAGTCGCTCCCGCTCGCTTTTTTCAGGAAAGTTGTATTTTTGTATAAATTTTCGACAATGCAATTAGTGATAGACATCAAAAAAGAGCAAGACCTCAAACTTTTACTGCCTTTGCTGGAGCGTCTTAAAATTACCTATAAGCAATTGCCTGCCAAGTCAAACGGAAAAACGCAAGTCGCATCCGCTCCAAAACTCTCCGAAAAATACGCCGGCAAACTATCTGTTGAAGTCGGAGAGGCACTGCAAAAACACATTGCCGAAAGCCGGAACGAATGGGAACGCAGTATTTGATATATCTCTATATTTTATGAAAGACTACTTAACAAAACTCGATCGCAGCATCCTCACCGTCGGCACACTCGACCAGGATCCGTTGGAGGAAACTCGTTTTTGGCTCTCTAAGCCGCCTATAGAGCGACTCATCGCCCTTGAACTGCTGCGTATGCGCTTCGCCAATTATGATAACACTTCCGCCCGACTTCAAAGATTTTATACGGTTACTGAACGCCAATAAGAGGCACTTCAAAGACTTGAATGATTTAGAGCATTTGACGGAGAAGTAAAATCACATCGCCTGCACCACCCCCTCAAAAACCTTCCCTGTTGATTTATCGGTCACGATTACTGAAAATTCCGATTTTGTCTGAACAGCGACTTTGCCAGATGCGGCAGATGATTCGACCCGGAGAACAGGCTCGCCCAAAACAGATTCCAACCGGGCAATTGTTTCCAAAGTAAAATTATGTGTGCCCGACAACCAGCGGCTAATCTCCGACGGTGATTTGTCAAATGCCCGCGCGAGGTCAGCGCCCGTCCAGCCTTTTTGTTGGAGCAGGTCATCAATGCGGGCGGCTATTTCCATTGAAAGATTGACATACGCCCGGGTTTCCGGCTGAACCAAGTCAAGCGCTTTATTAAAATGTTTGTTTGTCATAACATTGAAAATTAATACATTACAGGTAAAAACCGGGTTCCTCCATTTCTAATGTTTTCCCTTTTATTATAATGAACCCTTCCCTGATTTGCTCGTCCATAACCTTGCAAAAGCGAACAGCAAAACGAAAATGAGCGATGCAATCGGGCGAATCCTGAACCTTCGCTGAGGACTTGATTCCACCGTTCAGTAAGATCACGATTTGGTCTGAAATCCTGACGCAATACAAACGCAGTTGTGCGAACTCCATGAACGTCGGCGTGAATTGTTCCAAAACACCTCGTTTCGGTGGTAAAGCATTCGCACCTTCTTCGTCCCGAAAGAAAATACGGCGTGCGCCCAAATCCTTTCTCATTTTCTCTATCCAGACGATGATTGTGTCAAAGTCATGTCCGAATTCCCGACGTCCCATGAATCGTTCTATAAATTTTTCCATTTCGGATAATCTGGCCTCCTCAACTCGTACGGTGTAAAAATTGACAAATGGAAAATCGGTTAAAAACTCTTCAATTTGGATGTATTTATTCACTTAAAAGGGGATTTGAAGCGTGTAAGTTAGATTATTTCGCTTTTAAGCGAATACAAATATAGAGGGTGCAAGTGAAAACACAAATATTTTTTGAGGGGTGGGACGTCCTTGCCTTTTTCGATCTGTATGTGAACTCATTTGAAGCATTCCCACACCGTACCTTTACCAAAAAATCACCCAAACATGGACGAAAATCTTACCGAACACCCTATTTTGGACGAGCCGCCATCCTACCGACCGCCGGAGCCGCAGGTGTGGATGGTGCTGGTCGTGCAATTGCTGTTGTTTATTCTGTGCGCCATAGCGTATCAAGTGATCGCTTTAGTGGCTGGGCTGGATGCATCGAAAACATTAAATGTCGACGCGGAAGAAGCAGCGCGTTGGGAGACAAGATTAGAATTGGGCCTGGGCCATTTTTTTACCTTTACGATAGCGGGTTTTCTCACCGTTTGGTTGTTTTATCGCAGAATCACCGGGGTGCGTCCCGATTGGCGCGACTATCTGCGCTTGCGCCGCCTGCCCGGGTTGAATATTGCCGCCTTGTCAATCCTGCTCATGGCGGTTTCCCTTCCCCTTGTATTGTTCGCGCTGAATATCAACCAATTGGTTCCGTTTCCCGAGACGATCAAAATCGCCACGGAGCAAATGGAAGCCCTGATCAAGGGACTGCTCATCATGAACAATGCCGGCGAACTCGCGGCGAACCTTGCCGTCATTGCCCTTTTACCCGCCATTGGCGAGGAAATTGTGTTTCGCGGCGTGGTGCAGCAGCAACTCATGCGGCGTATCGCCAATCCCTGGGTTGCGCTGACGGTGTCGGCAGCGGTTTTCAGTTTTTTTCATTTCCAGTTCGACGGTTTTTTGCCCCGCATGTTATTGGGTTTTCTGCTTGGCTGGTTGTACTGGCAAACGCAAAATTTCTGGGTCCCGGTGCTGGCGCACTTTTTTAACAACGCCATACAGGTCGTCGGTCAATATCTTTACGGCAAGGAACTGTCCACCGTCGACCTCGAACAGGATATACAGGTACCCTGGTTTGCTGCCGTCATTTCGGCTTTTATGGTTTGGGTAACCATGCGGTTGATACGGCAGACGATGGAAGGTGGAAGGTGGAAGGTGGAGGGTGGAGGGTAGACGGTACACGGCAGTTGCGGATTGGATCGCGTTTTGCCCCCCTCAACCCCTCAACAAATAACCATTCTAACGCATCAACAACTCAACAATGGAACTTCTCGGAATCGGTTCGCGGGTGAAACACCCGGCTTATGGCGACGGCGTGGTGGTGCGCCTGCATGTGGCGGCCTACGAAGTTTGTTTCACCCAATTCGGCCTCAAAATGGTCGGCAAAGAATACACCGGCTGGCAGGTCGTGGAACGCATCCCGACGGAGGAGCCGGTCACTTTCACGGAAGCGGAAGAATCGCTGGTGCGCATCCTCCGCGCATGGTCGGGCGTCAGCCTCGAAAAAGTACCGCTCGGCGAGCGTTGGAAAAACGGCAAGATGGTACTTACGGCGGACGGCGTCCAGCCAAAAGAAATCCCCGTCGATACATTTTTTCACAAAATCGTGATGATGCGCGACCGCCTGCGGGTGCTCGAACAAAACATCAACGCCCACAAAAAACTCGACGACGAGGACAAGGTAAACCTGCAACAATACATCACCCGCTGCTATGGCAGCATGACGAGTTTCAACCTGCTGTTCAAAAACAAGGAAGATTACTTCGTGGGTGAGAGCGGGAAGGAGTGACGATTTACGATTTCGGATTTACGATTTACGACTGCCGGCTACGACCTGCGAACGGCTGGTGGCCTGTTTCCCATAGTATAAACACCCACAACACGCTGTATTCCAGCGCAATCAGCCAGTAATTTTCCTGAAAAAGGCCGCCTGCATAGTGGCTGTACGACAACGCAATCAAACCCGTCCACACGAGCGGGAAACGCCAACGGGTGAGCAACCCGATTGCAAACGGAACGGTGACGTACCAGGGGTGAACGGTGGCGGAAAGGGAGAGTTGGAGCAGGAGGGCGAGGAGGAGGGCGTAGTTCAACCCCACCCCCGACCCCTCCCCCACCGGGAGGGGAGACGTAGAGCGAAACGCGGCGTTCTCTACNNTCTCTACGTCTCCCCTCCCGGTGGGGGAGGGGTCGGGGGTGGGGTTGAGCCATAACACTCCCACCACCGTTGCCAACCCCAAAATCGGCCCAAGCGATTCCCCGATGTCATACCCTTTGATCCAAAAGCCGATTTCCCGCAACAGGTAATACACACTCGCATTGAACTGAAACTTCTGGAAATACAGATCGAGACTTGAAAAAATATTGGGTAACGCGCTCAGCAACGGCGCGAACAAAACCAGGCACGCGCCGGCAAATACAGCAATAAAAACCAAACCCTTCCGCCAACCCAACCAACGCCACACGATCGGCAAAAACATCAATGGTAACAATTTGGCAGCCGTCGCCAATGCCCACCACAGCGCTGCTTGTTTTAGTTTGTTTCGCCTCAGCGCCCAAAGCCCCGCCAATAAAAAAAAGATCATTGCCCCTTCGAAGTGGCAGTTGCCGGTGATTTCGAGCAGGATGAGGGGATTGAGGGCATAGGCAATGTCTGCTTGTGTCAACCCCACCCCCGACCCCTCCCCCACCGGGAGGGGGGGCGTAGAGTGTTCCGTAGAGGGCACAATGGAGGAAGTCGCGGTGTACGCTACGTCTCCCCTCCCGGTGGGGGAGGGGTCGGGGGTGGGGTTGAAGCGAACGCTCAATAACCATAAAGTTCCCACCTCGCACGCCAGCAAAAACAGTTTCATCACAAATATGCCGGTCCATGTGCTTCCCTGCCCAATCCACGCTGCCAGCGCAAACACCGCCTGGCACACCGGCGGATACACAGTAAAGTATCCCTGTGAATTGAGTTTTGAGAACAGTTCAGTCGTAATCCCCTTCGGGAAAATCTGATTTTCAATAAAGTAAACGGGTGGATGCGCAAACGGGTGAATACCCGCAACCGTCAAATGGCCGTCCCAGAGAAAACGATACACGTCGTCGGAGAGATTTGGAATGCTGAACAGCAGGAGCAGCCGTAAGGCGAATCCAAGCGCGATATACCAGCGGATTTCCGTCAACGACATGTTTTTGCGGAAAAAAATCAGTCCTGCATACAGTCCGAAAAACACGCCGTAAGCCGTGATGAACGGCACAAAATCAGCGCGTTGGACGAAGTAGCCCAGAAAGATTATAAGACCTGCAAATGCAAGGCTGACGGCATAACGAATAGTTTTTTCCGAAACGGGCGGCATGGGGCGAAGGTAGGAATTCGTGTAGCCACTCCTCCACCGGATGATTGTCGATTCCCTGGAAGCCGAGGCTGCCGCACAAGATTATTTTTCGACAGGATTGACAAGATTTACAGGATATTGATATTTTACACTAAAAAAGGGCTTTAAATCCTGTAAATCTTGTAAATCCTGTCAAATTCTCTTCTTGTATGGCCGGCACTCAGTATCCATACTCTTAACGTACGCTATTAGCCTTGTCGAATACAAATTGCGCATACGCCCCGTTCACCGGAATCTCCACAAGGATGTTGTTTTTGAACTCCGGGTTCGCCTGCACTTTCACGACGCCTTGTACGGCCTCGCCGGGGTAAAGCGTGTGGGCCCGAAGCAAAAAATCGGGCGAATAGGCCGGCGGTGGCGGCGGATTGTCGGCAATCACAGGAATCGTCCAGGCCAGCCACCAGGTAAGATCATACACAAAATCAATTCCGACCGATACGGTGTTCAGGTTTTCCACACCGTTGCTGTGGTTGCCGTTGTCGACTGCCCGGTCGATGGCAACAATTGTTGCAACCGTAGCCACCACGACACCGGCTGCTATCAATGCATCGCGGGTGTTTTTCCAGCGGATGTACTCTTCGGCCTCAAATACCCGGTAATTGGCCCATTTTCCGGCTCCGTTGTAGCCGCGCACACTCACCTGGTCGGGCCAGAAAGTGAACGCCGAATCGCTGTTGTTGCGGATGAACACGTTGAGGTTCATGTCTTTTTCACCGCGGGAGGTCAGTTCGGCTACCACTTCACAGCCCTGTACCGAGGTGCGCAACGCCGGGACGCCGTGCGTGTGAATCACATTCGACACGTCGGGTTGGTTTTCGGCGGGTTGGTAGAACATGCGCTGGGTGCAGGAAGCGAAAAACAGGGCGGCAAGCAGGAGCGGCAAGTGTGCTGGCTTCATAACCATTTGATTGGGAGATGGGAAGATTGTTGTGCGCCTTTAATTTACCGTAAAACTACGGTCGCAGGAAGTGGTTTGGCAATGGGGGGAGATGGGTTTAACCTGATTTTAACCGGGAAGGTATTGCCTTCCCTTTTGCTGCCCAGCCAAACAGCAGGCTCGTATAGCCGAACCCCCGTTCGGCGCGGGAGCGATGCGCTCCACCGCGCGCTGCAAAGAGTAGCAGAGCAACTATGATCTAATACGCAAAGCCCCGTGTCGCAACAACGACACGGGGCTTAATAGTTGATATAAAACCCTCAAAATCAGCGCCTACCGGAACCTCAAATGCTTGATCGAATAATAACAGATCGTCGCGAAACCGAACGACAGCATCGAGTGGAACAGCAGGAAGGCGGTGTTGTCGGTCGCCAGGCCGATGATGGCTGCGGCAGCGAACACCAGCGCCATAACACCTTCGGCGATCGTGACCCAGGATATCTTTTTTGACTTGTAACTGGTCTTTTTGGCGGTGCTTTCCTCCTGCCCGGCAGCGCCGTACTTAGGTGTGCGGACAAATGCCGAAACCTTGCCGCGCAAACCTTCGATCACGGCAACCGCGTTGTACAGCGACAGCCCCAGCGAAATCGGCATGAACGAGATGAACAACCCGAAGAAACGCACTTTTTCCCAGAAAGTCGGCGGTGCCGTGCGGTTGAGCGCAGCGGTGATGTTGGCCGTGTAGGAAATGGCCGCCACGGAGAACAAACCCAGCACCGAGAACGACAGGAAGTGTGTCGAGATGCCCAGTTGTTCGAAGGCGAATGCCAGCGGAATGCTGCTCACTGCGGCGATAAATACCCACAGGAATACCCCGTAAGCCAGCAACTGGCTGATGGCGTGCATCTTCTGGACACCGCTCAGTTTGTCGGTATTCCACACGAGTTTCAGCAGTTTGCGGACGTTTTGCGCGCCGCCTTTGTTCCAGCGGAACTGCTGGCCTTTGAGCGCGTTCATGTCTTCCGGCAGTTCGGCCGGGCTGCCGAGTTTTTCTAAATACTGGATTTTGTAACCCATGATCTGGGCGCGGAAACTCAGGTCGAGGTCTTCGGTCAGCGTGTCGCTCGCCCAGCCGCCGGCTTCGTTGATCACGTTTTTGCGCCAAACGCCTGCCGTGCCGTTGAACTGGAGCAGCAGGTTGCCGTAAGAGCGGCCCGCCTGTTCCACTGTGAAGTGGACGTTCAGTTGGAGCGCCTGCAATTTGGTCAGCATGCTGTGGTCGGCGTTGATATGCTCCCAGCGCGTCTGCACGATACCCACTTTCGGGTCTTCAAAATACGCCATTGTGGTGCGCAGAAAGTCGGGACGGGGAGTAAAATCGGCATCGAAAATGGCGATAAATTCGCCTTTCACTTTTGGCATGGCCTCCTGCAAAGCGCCGGCTTTGTAGCCCTGGCGGTTGACGCGGTGGATGTGCTCGATGTTGAAACCTTTGGCCTGGTATTCGGCGACTTTAGCGGCTACGATATGGACCGTTTCGTCCGTAGAGTCGTCGAGCACCTGAATTTCAAATCTGTCTTTCGGATATTCCTGTGCTGCAACGTAGTCGATAATGCGTTCGGCGACATACATCTCGTTGTACATCGGCAATTGTACGGTCACAAAAGGTGCGTTTTCATCATTGGGGCCGTACTGCTTGTATTGAATCTTCGGATTTTCCTTGTGGTACTTTTTGTAGAGATACAACAAGTGGAATTGGAGCAACGCATAAATCGTCACGCCACTCATCGCAAGGAAGTAAATGAGGAGCATCAGGTAGCCGAAATCGACAAAAGCCTGATATTTGAATGCTTCAAAAAGGGAATGAAGACCGTACATATAGAATGGTTGAGTTTTTCTTTTGTTGGTTAATGGTTGTTGGTTCCTGGTTGCTGGTAAGATGAATGGGGCATATATTTTATTGATTAATATTGCCGATTATCCCGATTTGCATCGGGATTGATTTTTGATGTCCGTAGAGTGTTCAAAAACATCGTCAATCGGAAATCATGTAATCGGCAATCGTAAATCAATACTATAGGTGCTTAAAAATAGTCGTCACAATTTTCCATCCTGCCAGCACCGTCCCGCGTATCGTCCCGGAAACCTTGCTCTTCCCTGCCGCTCGTTTGCGGTAGCGCACCGGCACTTCGGTGCATTGGAGTTTGTGTTTGGCGGCTTTCACCTGCATTTCCACCGTCCAGCCGTAGTTGCGATCGCGCATGTCGAGCGCCAGCAACTTGTCCCAGCGGATCGCTCTGAACGGCCCCAGGTCGCTGAACCGGTAGTCGTAGAACAATCGGATGAGCAGGGGAGCCAGCCAGTTGCCGAATTGCTGCGGGATGGTCATCGCCCCTGGTTCCATATTTCCCAAACGTCGCGAGCCTATGACCAGGTCTTTTCCGTCGTTCAAAATCGGTGCTGCCACTTTTGACAGTTCGTCCGGGTAATCTGAATAATCGCCGTCCAGAAACACTACTATTTCGGGCTGTTCGGACGGGGGTAATCCTTGCAGGTAACGCATTCCGGCGAGGCAGGCGTTGCCGTAGCCGCGTTCCGGTTGGCTTACCACGATTGCTCCGGCTGCTTTGGCAGCCCGGGCCGTGCCGTCGGTAGAGCCATTGTCGCAAACGATCACTTGTCGCACCCACGCTTTCGGGATGTCTGCCAAGACCAAAGGGAGGGTTTTTTCTTCGTTCCAGGCCGGAATCAGCACGTCAATTGTTTGTTTTTCTTTCATTTTGTCCTGAGAGGCCCTTTAGGGCGCGTTCAGAGCATCCTCCAACCATTCGAAAAAACCGCTCATCTGCAAGGCGATGCAAAAGTAACAACGGGCGTTAAGAGAAAGTTAAAAACGGTTAAGAATCTCGCGTTAAAGTTTTGCAAACAGGGCAGAAAGTTTAGAGCGGGAAATTTGAAGGGTTTAGTTTCGTTGATCAGGGCTCGCCAAATCATGTATCGAATGTGACAAAAAAATGCCTGCACGGGTTTGGCGACCTGTGCAGGCGTTTCAGTTTTTCAAAATGATGTTTGGAGAAAAAGAGTATGTCGAAATTTGGATTCGTTCAGATTAACCGCGTGTTCCCGATTGTTGCTTAGTGACAAAACTGCGTTTTGGTAATGAAAAACAGCCTGTTAAAAAATTAACGTTTTGCCTTGGCAGTCATGCTATGGGATTTGGGAACGAACACCGTATTGCTTGTCTATTTGTTCCAATGCGTTACTCATTCTGCGGCTGCTCTCTTTCAGGGTTTCGGCAAACTCCACCCGAACACGGGCGAGTTGTGCTTCGGAGAGCGTAGGCATAATTTGATCGAGATAATGCCATATCTCCGCTCGTTCGGCTTCCGTAAGGCAAACGGTCAATTTATGGACTATTTCTTCGACCGAAAATGGCAGTGATGCCGATTGCGCCAACTCACGGTCGGCTAGTTCGTCAGCAATTTTCTTATTGACCATATTTTTTTGGGTTCGTCAAGTCCTTGATTGATTTGTTCATTCAGCCATTCTTTGTCATATTTGAACGCTTCCGGGTAGCGAACGAATAACTGCAATTGCATTTGAATTCGCCGCTCTTCAAATTCGAGGATACGCAAAATGGCTTGGCGGTTTTCTTCATGCATTGGAATCCAAGTATAAAATTCGAATACAAAATTAGAATATAAAATCCTTTTGTAACGAACATTTTTATGTTTCCGTTGCGAGCAACCAAACCCCTACTTTTGCCGCCCATATTCAAACACATTCCCGGACATACGATGCGCCACCACCTGCTGCCACTGCTTCTGCCACTGCTACTTTCCCTTTCCTTTTGCCAGAAGGAAAAATTCACCACAGACCCGTCCGACAAACTCGAATTCAGCACCGACACACTGCGCTTCGACACCACCTTTACCGAACTGGGTTCGGCCACACGGATCCTGAAAATATACAACCGGCACAAGGAGAGCATCCGCATCTCCAGAATTTACTTAGAACAAGGCGCATCCTCCAAATTCAACCTCAATGTAGACGGACTGCCGGGTGACAGCCATGAAAATCTGGAAATTGCACCGGAGGACAGCCTGTATGTGTTTGCGGAAGTGACCATCAACCCCGACGAGCCGCCTACGGCCAGCCCATTCGTACTCACTGAAAACGTGGTGTTTGAAACAAACGGCAACACCCAGACCGTTGTGTTCGAAGCATGGGGACAAAACGCCGTTTATCTTCCTTCCCGGTACGGAGCGGGTGGCGTGGTCGGCCTCGGTTGCGACGGCGGCGAATGGGTATGGGACGACCCACGCCCATACGTCATTTATGGAGTGCTGGGCATCGACGATTGCACGGTGCGCATACCCGCCGGTACGCGGGTGCACGTGCACGGCGGTCTGGCGAAAGAAGTGACGGACACGGCGATTTACCGCTACAACGACGGTTTTCTGGCCTTTTTCGGCACCGGGAGGCTCATCGTAGAAGGTACTTTGGAAAATCCCGTCATTTTCGAAGGGGACCGGCTGGAGTCGGAATTTGATGAGGAGGCAGGACAATGGACGGGCATCTGGCTGCAAGCGGGCACTACGGGGCATCGCATCGAGCACTGTATCGTCCGCAATTCGATCATTGGTATCCGCGTAGATTCGGCGGCCGACCTGACGATCCGCAATTCGCAGATATACAATACTGCGAGCAGCGGCCTCATCGGGATTCACGCCAAAATCGACGCGGAAAACTGCCTGTTTTGGGGGAATACCGGCTACTCGATCCAAATAGAATACGGCGGTGAATACAACTTTACCTACTGTACGGCGGCCAGTTACGGGGTGGACGGCGAGGCGCTCCGCATGGGCAATGCGCTGTGCCTCGACGATTTTTGCGTCAATTATGTGTCCAATCCGCTGAAGGCCCGTTTTCAGAACTGCATCGTCATGGGTAGTCACGCCGACCAGGTTACTTTGTTCGACCGGCTCGACGATCCTGCGCAGTTCGATTACCTTTTCAAAAATTGTATCGTACGGGTACGCGATTTGCTCGACGCCAACGCCTACCCGGATTTTTTCGACCACTGCCAGCCCTGTCTGAATGCCGACAGCCAGGACACGATTTTTATCGATCCCAATAAAAATCTGTTCCGGTTGGATACGATGCACTCCATCGCCAACCGCTACGCGGTGCCGGTATTCGGTATCGATAAAGATCTGGATGGGAAAGCCCGCGATGCAGCGACGCCCGATGCGGGGTGTTACGAAATTGAATTTTAAGTCAGTTCAGAGTATATTTGCAGAAAAACTGCCAACCTGATTATGTTCGACAACACAATTATCATGGGAGTTAACGCGCCAAAGGCTCACCAGCGCATTATCGGGAAACTGATGACAGCGCTTGGACATCTTTTTTATCGGGAAGGAGCAATTCCCTACGAGCCGTTTACCGAAACCATGATCGATGAGGGCAAAACCAGTCCTACTCCGGATGTTTTGCTTTTCGACAATCGTACCGGTAAAAACAAGGTCATTATCGAAATTTCAACCAGCGCGGGCGAGCGTAAAGACTTCGAGAAATTGGCGGAATTGATGCGCGACTATGAAGTACTTGAAGGATTTGTCTACAATTATAACAGCAACACCTGGCGCAAGTACACCCTGGGGTCAGGTGAGGTAAAGGACAACCCCTCTTATTGTGAAACAATTGGATACGACTTGAAAGAATTTATCAAATGACCACCTGTTTTCTGGCTTCCTAAAGCTGGATTGTATAATTATACGTCGTCGCCGGCTTATCCTCCGGCTTTTTGGCAGGTGACGGCGGGGCAACTGTATAAGTCACTTGCATTTGTACCGCCGGTTGTTGTACCGGCTTTTTGAACTGAATTTTTGCCTTTTTGTGAAATGTGACGCGCATCCCCCTGTTTTTCGGCACGTCGAATTTGAGCAGGCGCACCACCCGGCAAGCCTCTTCGTCGCAACCGTGGCCGATACCTTGCAACACCCGGGTGGCCGTCACATTTCCCTGATAGTCGATATCGTAATCGATCACGATCGTGCCCTCGATACCTGCTTCGAGCGCGGCTTCCGGATAACGTAAATTGTCGTAGATAAACTTTGTCAGCGTCTTCGGTCCGCCCGGATACTCGGGTTGATGAATGAACAGCGTTTTTTTCTTGTCTTTTTCCATGCGATATCAAATGACAAAGGCGCGAAGGCTCAGGGATGTGCCTTCGCGCCTTTGCGGCAAAATTATTCCAAATTTCACAACCCGTCGCCTTACTCCTGTATTTTCAATTTATCCAGCATCCTCCGCTGCTCTAAGTATTTTTCAACAAACTTGAGCGTAATCAATGCAAGCACGCAGAAAAGACCGTATTGCAGCACCTGGTTGCCAAATATGACGCCCCACTCGTAGTTGTAGGCCGAAACTTTTGGCAATTCGACCGGCAACTGCGACGGCGCGGCCTGCATACCCGCTACGACGAAGGCGGCACAGATAAACAAACCCAGTACCGTCGATATGAGGTATATGATCCAGTCTTTTCCCTTGCCGGCAGCCGTGTTGGCGGCATGCGTTTCCGCCGCCCAGGCAGCCATGACCCGGTCGGAGAAATCCGGCCTGGGTTTTTCCAGCGGCAAAGCGTGAAAAGCGCGCTTCTCCGCCAGAATTGCGTCCAGCCTTTCCTGCCATTCGGGGTATTGCCGCAGGTAAGTATCCACGCGGATTTTTTCCGCCGTTGTCAGAAAGCCGTCGGCATAATCCCACAGCAAATCGTCGGTGAGCAAAAAGTTATTTTCCATTTTTATCATGTTTCAGGGTTTCAGGGTTTCAGGGTTTCAAGGTTCGTCATTTGTTTGAGCAACCTTGAAACCCTGAAACCTCTAAACCCTTATTTCTTCGACAAATTTATCCTCCAGGATCACTTTCAAACGCTGCCGGGCGCGACAAAGTTTTGTTTTTGCATTTGTCATCGTCAGGCCCATCACTTCGCAGATTTCTTCGAGGCTGTGTTCGTACAGGTAAAACAACGTGATGATACCCGAATCGTCGGGCGACAACATGCCGATGGCTTTTTGCAAAGAAACATTGCGGTCGTGGCGTTCCATGCTTGCCGACGCGTCCGGCGTGCCTTCGTCTTTGAGGTGTACCGGCCGGTTTTCGTCGTCGAGCGATTGAATATCGGGGTTTTGTTTTCTTAAAAAATTCAACGAGGTCGAATAAACGATCTTGTACAACCAGGTAGTGAATTTCGCATCGCCCCGGAAATCGGGCAGGTAGCGAAACGCCCGCAAAAAACTGTCCTGCGCCACTTCATGCGCATCCTCGCGGTTTTTGACAAAACGTAAAGCCAATGTAAATGCGTATCGCTCATACCGTTTTACCAGCATCGCAAACGCGCTTTGCCGCCCCGCCTGGGCCTGCTGAACAAGGGTTTCGTCTGATAAGGTTGCGGACATAGTGTACCGGCGGAAAAAGTCGCCGACCTGCTTTCATGTTTTATTGCTGCACGAGACAGCACGGCATTCGACAGGGTTACACTTCAGCGGAAAAAATCTTGCACCCGCTCCGCCAAAAGTACAACATCTACCTGTTCAATCGGGTGTTTGCTACCCGGTAATATTTCAAAACGGCCATTCGGCAAAGCACCGGTAACAACCCGGCATTCTTCAGGTGTCACTACATTGTCCAGTTCGCCCAGGTTGATCTGTACCGGGCAAGCGATTTGGGAGTATGCTTCGGGCGGAAGCCCGCTGCCGTTACCGAGATCGTCGAGGAATGCCGCCGTGTTTCGGCAGACATCCTTCCAGTCCAAAGGAGCATGGGTTTTTGCCAGCATTTCCGCAAAATGCGGCACTTTGGCTTCTATTTTTTCTACGTCGAACATTCGGCTCATGCCTGCCGCCGTCTCGGGCGACCAGTCGAGTTTTGTACCGAGCGTGAAAATACGCCGCACCCGGTGGGGATGTTTCCAGGCCAGATACAAGGCTACATAACCGCCCATGCTGTACCCGAAAATATCCGCTTGCGACATGTTTTCTTTTTCCAGAAAAGCCAGCGCGAAACCGGAAAAGCGGTCCATTGAAAACGGCGCATCCGTCGGAACACCTCCGTGGCCGGGGAAATCCAGGGCATAAACCGGTCGATCGGACGGCAAATAAGATTTTATAGCGTCGAACTGAGCGGCACTGCCGAGTGCGCCGTGTAAAAGAACAAGTGGTGTCATTTTGATAACTACGGTGCAAATGTTTGCAAAAATTTCTTCGACACCCAGCGTTCGTCCAGGCCGATTTTCGCCCAATTCCCGCTTATTTCGTGTATAAACAATTCTTCACCGCGCAGGTAGGTGCCCACGATGCTGAAGTCGGTTCCGGGCCCCGAGCGGACGTTCAGTTCGTTCGTATCGGTCACAGCCGCCCGGGTCACGTCTTTCACAAAACCACCCGACACCCATTCGTCCCGGTTTTTGGCGATCTTGTACCAACCGCCCTGCGCTTTGTAAATCCGCAGAATGGCGCCCAGCGTTGCCGTATTAATCTTTTTGAATTTTGTACCCGGTCCGGTGCGTACGTTCAGCGTTTGCGCCGCGACGTAGCCGAATTTGAGCACACCGGCTAATTGCTGGCCGAAATTGCCGCCCGCTGCCTGCATCACCAACGGAAGAAAGTTTGCCTGTGCGTTTTCGACTTTATTGCCGCCAAAAAATCCGGTACCGGGGCATGATTTGACCGCGCCGCTGTTGCCGTTGGTACGGGCGCCCGTATTCAGGTCGAACCAATGATGATACACGATCCTGTCCGTGTTGAGCGGCAACCCGAACCGGCGTGCGATGGCTGCCGCCGAGCGCACGATCGTCTCGCGTTGGGCGGCGGTCATTTCATCCTTACCTTTGTCGAAATTGCCGATATTTTCGATGCAAAGTGCGTTCGCATTGCGCCCTTTGATGCAGGCCGGCGAGAGTTCGAGGTTGCGACCGGTAGCGATCTTGCCGTCAGGAAACGTCGTGAAATGTTGCCCGATGTCCGACCATCCGTTGTAATTGACGTGGTAGTTCCGCATGCCGACCAGCAGGTTGAAATGGTTGTTGTTTTTAAAGTTGGCATAGCTTGGTGCAAACGTGTGGTGCTCCTGCAAAAACAAAACGGTGCGGGCGACCTGCTTCGTAGCAATCCATTGCTCGAACTCGTCGATGGTCATCAGGGTGAATCCGTTTTTTGTTACCATGAGGCTTTGTTAGTTATGAGTTATGAACGATGAACTTTACTAAAAATGTAAACCTTGCAGCCATGAATGTACCAGTACCGGTTTGGTCTTTTCAGTTTAGCCGTACGAGGCTAAGGTTTTTGGGTGTACTCTACATTTGTCATCCTGTAAGGAACCGTCCACTCTACGGCGGGTAAATCGCGGGTTTTCCCCTCGTAGAGTGGACGGTTCCTTACAGGATGACAAATGTAGAGTACACCTAATAGGCTTGGCCTGACGGATATGAGTATTTTCAGAAGGCAAAAAAAGGATAAATACTGTATTTCGAGTGTCTGCCAATTTCCAAATACAACAATGACGATCACATCCCATCTTGTCGACCTGCACCAACGCCGCATTTATCCTGCCGAAATCGGCATTGAGGGCGGTCGGATCCGCCGCATCCGGGAAATCGGCAGCGCGCCGGCCGAAGCGGGGTACATTTTACCCGGCTTTGTGGATGCGCATGTGCACATCGAGAGCAGCATGTTGCCGCCTGCCGAATTCGCCCGGCTTGCCGTCGTACACGGCACAGTGGCCACGGTCTCCGATCCGCATGAAATAGCCAACGTGCTGGGTGCGGCGGGTGTTGCATTTATGCTCGACGATGCGCGCCGGGTACCGTTCAAATTTTGTTTCGGCGCGCCGTCGTGTGTTCCGGCTACTTCGTTCGAAACCGCCGGCGACTCGCTTGATGCCGCCGAAGTGGAAAACCTGCTGCAAAACCCCGCTATTGGCTATCTATCCGAAATGATGAATTTTCCCGGCGTACTGCATGGCGATGCGGAATGCCTGGCAAAAATTGCTGCCGCTCAACGTATTGGCAAACCCGTGGACGGCCACGCACCCGGCCTGCGCGGCGACGACGCCTGCCGCTATTTTGCTGCCGGCATTACGACCGATCACGAGTGTTTCACGCACGAAGAGGGTTTGGAAAAAGCCCGGCTGGGCGTAAAAATCCTGATCCGGGAAGGCAGCGCTGCGCGCAATTTCGACGCTTTGTGGTCATTGTTGCAGGAGTTTCCACAGCAAGTGATGTTCTGCAGCGACGACAAACACCCCGACGACCTGGTGCGCGGCCATATTAACGAACTCGTTTTACGTGCGCTGGCCAACGGATGTGAGTTGTTCGACACCCTCCGCGCCGCCTGCCTCCACCCGGTGGAACATTACCACCTCCCGGTAGGGTTGCTGCGCGAAGGAGACCCGGCGGATTTTATCCGCGTGGCCGACCTGGATTCGTTCCGGGTTTTGGAAACCTGGCTCGACGGCAACAAAGTGGCTGAAAACGGCCAGAGTCTTTTGCCCCGGCTGACTTCCGATGCGCCTAACCGATTTTTAGCCAACCCAAAATCCCCTGCCGATTTCAAACTGCCTACTGCCACTGCCACTGCTACTGCCACTGTCCGCGTAATCGAAGCACTCGACGGCCAGATCGTAACCGGTGCAGCATTGGAAAATCTGCTCTTTGCAGATGGTCTGCTTATGCCCGATCCAATGCGCGATATCCTGAAAATCAGCGTGGTAAATCGCTACACCCCGGACGCAAAACCGGCTGTCGGCTTTGTGCGCGGTTTCGGCTTGCGGCGTGGCGCTCTGGCTTCGAGCGTAGCGCACGACTCGCACAACATTGTCGCTGTAGGCTGTGACGATGCGGCACTGGCAGCGGCAGTCAATGCCGTGATAGAAGCCAAAGGCGGCATCAGCGCCACGGACGATACAGGCGAAACGCGGGTGTTGCCGTTGCCCATTGCAGGGCTGATGAGTCAGATGGACGGCTACACGCTCGCCCGGGAATACGGGCTGCTGGATGCGTGGACGAAAGAATCGCTCGGCTGCAAGTTGCGTGCGCCGTTTATGGTGTTGTCGTTTCTGGCTTTGCCGGTGATACCGAAATTGAAAATGACGGATTTGGGACTGTTTGATGTGGAAAGTTTCGGGTTTGTTTCGGTGGTTGTCGATGTGCCGTGATTTCGTCTTTGGCAGCGATGATAGTTGCTGTGCCGTCCGCTGAACAGGTTTTTCACGGATGACCCATCTGCCCAATCTTACGAAAAAATTGTATTGAACCGGTATAGGACAATGCGTTGAGTTAAGCGCAGCGACATGTTTTTTCGACAGGATTAACAGGATTTATTGATCACTTTTATCCTGTAAATCCTGTCAAAAAACCTTTTCACAAATTCCCCTTTTTTACTTCCGATACCGCATAATCAACGGCCCGCGCCGTGAACGCCATATAGGTCAGCGACGGATTCTGACAACCTGCAGAGGTCATAAAAGCGCCGTCGGTGCAAAACACGTTGGGCGTACCCCACACCTGGTTCCACTTGTTCAGTACCGAATTTTTGGAGGACGTGCCCATGCGCGCCGTGCCCATTTCGTGGATACCCAACCCGATGCTGGGTTCCGAATTGTAGGTCGTGATGTCTTTCATGCCGGCGGTTTCCAGCATTTCTGCGGCGTCGTTCATCATATCGGTGCGCATTTTCTTCTCGTTTTCCTTGAATTCGGCGTCAAATTCCAGCAGCGGCAAGCCCCAGCGATCTTTCCGGGTTTTGCTCAGTTCCACCTTGTTTTCGTAATATGGCAGGCATTCGCCGAAGCCGCCGAGGCCCATTTCCCAGGCGCCGAAGGAAGTGTACAGTTTTTTGAATTCCACGCCGAATCCTTCAATGTCGCGCGACCAGCCCTGCCGGGATGCGCCGCCCTGGTATCCGAAACCGCGGATATACCCGCCTGTGCCGGGCTCGTGGAGGTTGCGGTAACGCGGCACATAGATCCCGTTCGGACGGCGGCCGTAGGTGGTTTTATCGAGATGGCCCTCAAAAACACCATTGGCGCCCACGCCGAGGTGGTGATCCATGAGGTAATGCCCGAGCGAGCCGCTTTCGTCCATGCCGTTGGGATAACGTTTGGAAGTGGAGCCCATCAGAATGGCCGTGGAAGGCAAGGTAGAAGCGCATAGGAAAATGACCTTTGCAAAGTACTCAGTTGCCTGACCTGTGTTTTCATCGATCACCCGTACGCCTTTCGCACGGCCTTTATCGTCGTCGAGGATGATCGAATGCACGATGGCGTGGGTGCGCAGGGTCATATTGCCGGTGCGGGCGGCAGCTGGTAGTGTAGCAGCCTGGCTGCTGAAATACGCCCCGAACGGGCAGCCGCGCATGCAAAGGTTGCGGTACTGGCACTGACCGCGCCCCAGTCCGATCTGCTCCTCGGTCGGCGCCGTCAGGTGCGCTGCCCTTCCGATGATGAGTTTGCGCCCTGCCCATTTCGATTCTATCGCTTTTTTTACGTCGATTTCCACCACGTTGAGATCCATCGGCGGCTGAAAATCACCGTCGGGCAGTTGCGGGAGTCCATCTTTAGAACCGCTGATGCCGGAAAATCGCTCCACGTGGCTGTACCAGGGCGCGATTTCGTCGTAACTGACCGGCCAGGGTGTGCCGGTACCGTCTTTGGCATTGGCTTCAAAATCCATGGGGCTCAGGCGGTAACTTTGTTTTCCCCACAGAATGGAGCGGCCGCCGGTGTGATAGCCGCGCATCCAGTCGAAACGCTTGTGCTCGACGTAAGGGTGCTCTGTGTCTTTTACGAAAAGATATCCATGCGCTTCGGTCACGGTGTAGCCGGTGCGTTTCTGCACGGATTGTTCCCGGCGCATCTGGCGGGTCGGGCGTTTTAGGTGCGGAAATTCCCAGGGCGCCGTGTTGGCGGTTTTGTAGTCAGTGACGTGTTTGAAATCGTGGCCGCGTTCGAGCACGAGGGTTTTCATGCCTTTTTCACACAGTTCCTTTGCAGCCCAGCCACCTGCAATGCCGGAACCGACCACAATGGCGTCGTAGGTATTGGGTTCGTTTATATTGTTGAAATACATGGTTTTGAATCAAATTTTTTTTGAACGGAAAAAGCGGTCAGAAGGTCGGCGCATCCACTTTAGTGCCGGGTTGCACCGGCGCAGCGCCGTCGTAACGACCGGGAATGGCGATATAAGAAAACGCCTCGTTGGCGCCGCGCTCGGTGGATACGTAGACGAACTTAACGAGGTCTTTGAAAGACCGGACAAACGACGGCGGCGCATGACGTTCCGCCTTGGCGCGGGCAATGTCCGAGCGTTCGATCTCCGTGAGCAACAGCACCTGCTGGTCGTATGTCAGGCTGTTAAAGCCTTTTTTGAACCGGTCGCGGGCAGCCTGGTCGATTTCCATCAAACCTTCGCGAAAATCCAATTGGTCGTCGTAGTCATAGCAGTCTTCGACGAGGACTTCGACCCAACCCGGCACCCCGGCGTCGGCTGCACCCGGCGTGTCGGTACGCGGCACTACGCATTCTGCGAACCCCGCTACGATGCGTTTCTCCGTGCCGTTGAAAAACTTGCGTTTCGGCGGTACGCCTTCGAGCATCTCGCCTGTGCGGGCCAAAACTGCATCCGGCAGGAGCAACCCGACCCCTGCCATCGCTCCCAATGCCTTTACGGCTTGTCTTCTTTCCATGAAAAGTAGAATTGTTGTTTAAAAGTGAAAGTTTCAGGGCGGAATGTACGCCTTGTTTTACTTCAACACAGTGTTTTTTTATGCATAAAATACCCCGTGTAGCAAAATTATATCCGTTCAAAATATCATTTTGACGAAATATCCCGAATAATTTTTCATAAGGGCCGGCCCATGAAAAACTTGCGCCACCCCTGCGGGGTATGTGATGAACGTCTCTACTGGATTACCTTTGCAACGCCATTACCAGGGCTACATTAAACAATTCGACTGACGCGTTGGAACTCAAGGGCAAAATCATCTGCGGACTCGCCGGAATTTTTTTATTCGACTTGCTGGGCATACCGTTCGGCGGCCTCATCGGGTTCGTCGTGGGGTCGCTGGCCGGGCATTTTTTATTTGACAAGCCGAAAGAAAACGCTTCCGCCGACGCAGAATTCAAAGCTTACCAACGCAAGCAGGGCGAGTTTTTATACCACGTATTTTCGCTTTGCGCCAAAATAGCCAAAGCCGACGGCGCCGTGAACCGCCAGGAAATCGCGCACATGGAATACCTGATGCGCAACCAGTTCCGCATGAACGACCGGGGAAGAACGCAGGCGATCAAAATCTGGAAACAAGCCAAGGATTCGACCGATCCGTTCGATCACTATGCCCGGGCATTTTACCGCGATTTCGGGCGCGAACGCCACCATGTGATGAACATGATGGATCTGTTGTTTGCCATGTCGGCGGCGGACGGCAGTCTGCACCCCCGGGAGGAGATGATTTTATTGCGGGCGGCTGGCATTTTTCACATCGGGCGCCTGCAATACGAACGCCTCAAAAGCCGCTATTACCAGTCGAAGTCGGCGCCGCAACAACGATGGACGCCGCTCGACCCGCATTACGCTATTCTTGGGGCACTGCCTACCGACACATTGGAGTCGATCAAGAAAAAATACCGCTCCCTCGCCGTAAAATGGCATCCTGATAAACTGGCTGCCAACGGCGCTTCGCCCGAAGCACTCCGCCATGCAAAGGAGAAATTTCAGCAAATCAACGAGGCGTACGAAAAGATTGTGGAAGCGCGCAAGTGAGCCTGCTGCGCAATATGGGATGCCGTTTTCGCAGCATGGACTCCGGGATATCAATGTTGCCGGACGGGAATGGTTGTTAAGCAAGGTATAATCTTTGTTCGTCTGTAAAAAGCGGCTGTTTGGCATCTGTTGAAACACAAACCCCCTCCGCTTCGTTATTCCTCTTATTTTTGCATCTGTTTTGTCATACTGTAAGAATCCGAACATGAGAAGTCGCATATCGCCCCTTGCCACGCTGGCGCTTGTTTTTTTCAGCCTGAATACCGCTGTTGTGCAGGCGCAGGACCTGAACCTCGCCAACCAATACTACAACAACCGCGAATTTGAAAAAGCCGCCACCCTGTACGGTCAGTTGCTCGAACGCGACGACCGGAACGACGCGTTTTTTAATCGTTATGTGGAATGCCTGCTCAACCTCGAACGCTACGAAGAGTGCGAAAAAACGATCAAAAAACAACTGAAAAAAACGCCCGAAAACGTGTCGCTCTACGTGACGTATGGCAACCTGTTTGAGCGCATGGAAAAAACCGACGAAGCGAAGGCACAGTACGAACGCGCAATTGAGAAGTTGTCGCCCGATTACGCTGCGGTCAACAAACTGGCTTCACTCTTTATGAGCACTGCCAAATACGATCTGGCCACTCAAACTTACGAACGCGGCGCACAATTGCTCAAAGACCCCAACCGCTTTGCCTTCAATCTGGGCGAACTGTACCGCCGCAAAGGTGAACCGGTCAAAATGATCGAGTATTACCTTAATTCCATCGATGCCGACCCCGGTCGCCTGCCCACAATACAGACCTTGCTGGCGCGCTACCTTGCCCCTTCGGATTTTACGGAGCTGCAAACCCAATTGTACGCCCGCATTCAATCAAACGAAAATCCCGACTACGTGGAATTACTGGCCTGGTCTTTTATCCAGCGCAAGGATTTCAAAAGCGCCCTGCGCCAATACAAAGCCTTAGACAAACGGCTCGACGAGAACGGACAGCGCATTTATAACCTCGCCGATGATGCTGCCGATGCAAAAGATTACGAAACAGCCATTGCCGCTTACGACTATATCGTCGCGGAGAAGGGCCAGCTCAACCCATTCTTTTTCGATGCCAAACGGGAAGCGATGGAGTGTCGCCGCAAAAAAATCACCGAAGGCTACGACTATACCCAGGAAGATTTGAAAATACTTGAAACGGAGTATGAAAACTTCCTCAACCAGTTTGGCAAAGGCAAACAAACGGCTTCGATTGTGATGCAACTCGCCGATCTGGAATCCTATTACATTCACAACCTGCCGAAAGCAATCGCTTTGCTCGAAGACCTGAAGAAAACGCCGGGTCTCGAACGCAACACGCTCGCCCGCACCAAGATCAGTCTCGCCGATTTTTACCTCATGCACGGCGATATTTGGGAAAGCACCCTGCTGTACAGTCAGGTAGACAAGGAATTCAAGGAAGAGCCGCTCGGACAGGAAGCCCGTTTCAAAAATGCCCGCCTCTCTTATTTCAACGGTGATTTTCTGTGGTCGCAGGCACAGTTCGATGTGCTGAAGGCCTCCACCTCCAAATTTATCGCCAACGACGCGCTCGATCTTTCGGTGTTTATCATGGACAACCTCAACTTAGACACCACTGCCGACGCCATTTCGCTCTACTCAGGTGCCGAAATGCTGGTGTTCCAAAACCGGTTTGAAGAAGCATTTTTGAAACTCGATACCCTGCGGCGCGACTTTCCGGAACATTCGTTGCAGGACGACATCCTGTACTTAGAGGCACAGATTTATGAGAAAAAACGCGACTACCCAAAGGCTGCTGCGCTGTATCAGGAAGTGGTCGATAAATTCAAGGACGATATCCGGGCCGATAATTCGCTGTACAACCTCGCCCAGCTGTACGAGTTCAAAATGATCGACCTGGAAAAAGCGAAGACCTTGTACGAGAAGATCTTCATCGATTATTCCGGTAGTGTGTTTGCCGTGGAAGCGCGCAAACGATTCAGGATTTTAAGGGGCGACAAAGTGCAGTAGACAACAGCAGCAACGGGCATAAAAAAACCTTCGATACCACAGGTCGTGGCCGAAGGCTTCTGTTAGCTTCCAAAAGGTTTGCTTCTCTCTTTTCAAGGGGTTTTTCGGATTACACAGGTAATGCGGCGTAGTCTTTGAGGCAGGGCACTTATGTCCAGATGTCCGTGCAAATACGCTGCATCTTGCCCGCAATGTTCAAAATGCTTCTTCATCTTTCTACATTGCAGCTATTCTCATTTTCCTTCCTATTTTTGTTCCGGTTTACCATTTGCATTTGATTTAATAAACAACCCGCCTTATTATGTCCAGAATCAGGGAGCTTACCCCGGAGGAAGCGGCACACCTGCGCCAGCAGGTGCAGCAACGTTTTGTGCGCAATCGCTCCAATGGCAATGGTTTCCGGCCGAGTACATTCAAAGGCGCTTACGAAGATTTGCGGGACGACATCATCGGCAATGTGCCGGCCATAGCGTTTTCCGTTTCCCTGACCCGGTTGCGCAAATTTTTTTATTACACCGACCCGGCCATTTGCCCGGTCGAACAATTGGAAAGACCTTCCTTCGGGCGGGATTTCATAGAAGCCCTCGAACAATATGTAAAGCAGGAAGTGCAACCTGAAACGCCCTTGAAAACCAGCGGCGCCAGATGGAAAATTGCCTTGGCGGTGCTTTTTCTGGCAATTACAGGCGAACTGGCTTACTTGTATTTCAAACCCGGCATTCCAAAAAACTGGCGCGAAGACTTCAATAATACGAGCGTCGACAGCCTTCAGGCGCACGGCTTCGCGTGGTTCGATTTTGATGCTGCTTCCTGGTCGGAACAATTGAAAGAGGGTTTTCTAACGCTATACACACATCGTGGTGATTATTGGGTAAAGCCCCATGAAGAGCGAAAGATCAAAAATCTGATGTACAAAAAAATAAGCGGCGATTGCTTTACAATCATTGCCAAAATCGACGACTTCGACCCGCAGCACAATTGTCAGCAATTCGATATTTTCCTGTTCGACAAGCATTTGAGCAGGGAAACGCACCTTCGGGCCGGTTTTTCCTATTGGAAATCTTTAAACGAAAATGACCCGGGAGTGCAGTACACCACCACCAATTACCAGGAATTGGGCCATGTCACACAGTTAGGCTTTTTCCATGTCCGCAATCCGGCCAATCAGGGTACCAGGATTAACACCTTATGGTTGAAAATCCATTATGAAAACAACGAGGTAAGCGTATACCAAAAATTGAATTACGAATGGAACCTTTGGGGGCAGTGTATTCCGCCATCCAGATTGAATATAACACCTGCCTACGTCGGTATCGCCGCTTTCCAGGGCTGGACCAATGACGACCACTCACCCAGATCGGCCCCACCCGTTCCGGCACTGATCGATTTCATTCAGGTGGAATCATGCGACGAGTGAACAGTCTTTGCATCAATTTTCAGACCTTTGCGGCACCGTTAACCATCCACCGTCCACCGTCTACCGTCCTCATGTCCGACATATTCGAAAAAGCCCGGCAAACCCTTGGAAGCCTTGCAGCCGAATCGCCCGCCAACCCGGAAGCGCTTGAAACCTTCCGCATCCAATATCTTGGCTCCAAAGGTGTGATCAAAAGCCTGATGGAAGAAATGCGCGACGTACCCAACGAGCGCAAACGCGATTACGGCCAGTTGATGAATACGCTGAAACAGCAGGCCGAGGAAAAATACCAGACGCTCAAAGCAGCCTTCGAAGCACAGGCAGACAGCGCTGCGGGACAATCGCTCGATCTCACGGCGCCCGGCGAGCCCTTGCCGCTCGGCTCGCGCCACCCGATCGCCGTGACGCTCAACCGCATCGTCGACATCTTCAGCCGCATGGGCTTCAGTGTGGCCGACGGCCCGGAAATCGAAGACGATTGGCACAATTTCACGGCGATGAACACGCCGGAAGACCACCCCGCCCGCGACATGCAGGACACGTTTTACGTCGTGGACGCCCCGGGTATGCTCCTCCGCACCCACACATCACCCGTGCAAGCCCGTGTGATGCAATCGCGCAAACCGCCCATCCGCATCATCGCACCGGGCCGTGTGTACCGCAACGAAACGATCTCGACGCGGTCGCACGCGCAATTCCACCAGGTGGAAGGGTTGTATGTGGATGAAGGCGTTTCCTTTGCCGATTTGAAACAGACGCTTTTGTATTTTGCCCGGGAAATGTTCGGCGCGCCCAAAATCCGCCTGCGCCCTTCGTTTTTCCCATTCACCGAACCCTCGGCAGAAATGGACATCTGGCTCGGCACCGATACGGAGAAAAACTACCGCCTTACCAAAGGCACGGGCTGGCTCGAAATACTCGGCTGCGGCATGGTGGATCCCGATGTGCTGGAGATGTGCGGCATTGATTCCAAAAAATACAGCGGCTTCGCGTTCGGGATGGGTATCGAGCGGCAGGCGCTGCGGCTGTATGAAATCGGCGACATTCGGCTGCTTTTTGAAAATGATGTAAGGTTTTTACGGCAGTTTACTTCGGCGATATAAATTCGTCATCGAGGCCATGGCCTCGTAAATTTTCATCAATCCAACGTTCATTTAAATTTTTAACCAAATGGAACTGACTGTTATTCAAAATAAAATTCACGAAATCAGAGGGCAAAAGGTGATGCTTGATTTTGATTTGGCAGAACTTTATGAAGTGCCGACCAAAGCGCTCAATCAAACTGTAAAACGCAATATCGGGCGTTTCCCGGAAGATTTTATGTTTCAACTTTCGCCGAATGAATGGGGAACCTTGAACCGGTCACAAATTGTGACCGGTTCTCAAAAGCATAGGGAAACCAAATCATTGCCTTATGCTTTCACCGAACAAGGAGTAGCGATGCGTTCAGGTATTCTGAACAGCGAAAGAGCCATCCGGGTCAACATTGCCATCATGCGCACGTTTGTCGCCTTGCGTCGCTACGCCCTGACGTACAGTGAATTAGTAGAAAAAATTGCTGACCTGGAACGTAAATTTGAAAAGGAATTCTCCGACATCAATGAGGTGTTGAAATTCCTCGGAGAAGAAAACCAGCAGCGCTCCGACGAAATTGCAGCCTTGCAATCCACCCCTCCTCAATCACCTGACTGGAGTGACCGCCCGCGCATCGGTTACAAAAAATAAAATCTTCTATCGCTGTACGTCTACTTTCAGTATTTGGCCGACTTTCGCCGGATTCTCCTCGAAAATAGCGAGCATTGCAGTCTGAAGCCACGCACATTTGGCTTAAAAATGACGTTAGACACTGAACAATTGGATATTGGGCAGTTTAAAATCGAATGTCAAATGTCTAAAATCCAAAGTCTAAAATCATGTTTCTCGCATTACTCGGCATACTCGTCCTTGCAATAGCTATTACCCTTGCCAAAGCCAATCCAAACCTCGCAAACATTGGAAAAACAGGCCGCATTATCGGCATCGGGCTTGTTTTGCTCGGTCTTTCCACCGCTTGTTTTATACAAATTCAGCCGGGTGAAGTCGGCGTTAAGACGCTGTTCGGGAAAGTCCAGCCGGGCGTTTTGACCGAAGGCCTGAACTTCATCAACCCGCTGATGGAAATAGTACGTTTCGATGCCCGCACCCAGAATTACACCATGTCGGGCATGCAGGATGAGCGCGAAAAACTGGGCGACGATGCTATACACGTCCTTTCGGCGGACGGTCTCGAAGTCGTCATCGACATGACAATACTGTACCGTGTGATTGGCGACAAAGCGCCGGACATTCTGCGCAACCTCGGCAAAGGCTACCGCGATGTGATTGTGCGCCCGCTCACCCGCACCAAGATCCGCGACTTTGCTGCCTACTACGATGCCGTGTCGCTTTATTCCACCAAACGCGACGAATTTCAGCAGCGTCTTTTCAAATCGCTCGACGATGAGTTCCGCAAGAGCGGAATGATTTTGGAACAAATGCTCGTCCGAAACATCAACCTGCCGGAATCGGTCAAACAGACCATCGAATCGAAAATCAACGCCGAACAGGAGTCGCAGAAAATGAAATTCGTGTTGGAAAAAGAAAAACAGGAAGCCGACCGAAAACGGGTGGAAGCTCAGGGTATCGCCGACTACCAGCGCATCATTACTTCCACGTTGACCGACAAACTGCTTCAATACGAGCAGATCAAGGCACAAAAAGAACTCGCACTTTCATCCAATTCCAAAGTTGTCATCATGGGCAGCGGCAAAAGCGCGCCGATTTTGATTGGACAATAAATACAGTAGCAGTTGGCAGTAGCAGTAGGCAGTTGGCAGTAGCAGAAAGGAATAGAGATAAATCTTCTTTGACTAAAATACCCGGCTCAAAAGACTGCCACTGCCTACTGCCACTGCCTACTGCCACTGCCTACTGCCACTGCCTACTGCCTACTGCAACTGCTACTGCCACTGCCAACTGCTACTGCCAACTGCCTACTGCTACTGCCTACTGCCACTGCCAACTGCTACTGCCAACTGCCATGCTCCATCTCTCCGTCGTCATCATCACCTTCAATGAAGCGCGCAACATCGGGCGTTGCCTCGATGCATTGAGGGGCGTGGCCGACGAGGTAGTGATCCTCGATTCATTTTCGACCGATGCGACCGAACAAATTTGCCGGGAAAAAGGCGCGTGTTTCGAGCAACACAATTTCGATACCTTTTACGCCCAAAAAAACCGCGTGATCGACCTCGCTGCTTTCCCCTACATCCTTTCGCTCGATGCCGACGAAGTGCTGAGCGAACCGCTCCGGCAATCCATCCTCGCAGTCAAATCCGACTGGCGCTGCGACGGCTACGAAATAAACCGACTGACCAACTACTGCGGCCGGTGGATCCGCCACTCCGGCTGGTACCCCGACCGGAAGCTGCGCCTGTTCGACCGCCGAAAAGGCCGCTGGGCGGAGAAACACCCGCACGAATACGTCGAAATGGCGGAAGGAAGCAGCATCGGCAGACTCGCCGGCGACTTGCAGCACTACAGTTATTACACCGAACAAGAGCACATCGACCGCGTCCGAAAATACGCCGAAATGGCAGCGCACGCCTTGCATGCAGCGGGCAAACGCGCTTCGTGGTGGATGGTCGTCTTCAGTCCGGCGTTCAAATTTATCCGCAACTACATCCTGAAACTGGGCTTCCTCGACGGACGCGCCGGATGGACAATTTGCAAAATTGCCGCCTGGGAGACGTATTTGAAATACCGCACCCTGCTTCGTTTGCGTTGATATGCACATTCCTAATTTGTCAACCTGCACCTTATGCGCCGCCTGTTTGTACTATTCTGTTTTCCAATTGTTTTTGCCTGCAATTCTTCTCAAAAAACAACCAAACATTCCTCTCCACCGCCTCGTCCGAAACCGGCTGCGAAACCGGCCACCATTGCAATCGCGCCTGAAGCCTCCACCATTGCCTGGCTCGACAGTGAACGCCTGATGCCTGTGCTTGAACAGGCACAGCGCGAAAAAAAGCCCGTTTTTGTCGATTTTTACGCTTCCTGGTGTGCGCCCTGCAAGGTTATGGAAGAAGAAATATTTACCCAGCAGCCGACGTACCAATACATGAATGCAAAGTTCCTGAATTTCCGCACCAACTTCGATACGCAGGCGGGTCAGACCATTGCTTCCCTTTACGAAGTAAAAACATTGCCGACCGTGTTGTTTCTCGACCCACAGGGTGTGGTGCTGGAGCGCCACACCGGTATGGCAAATCCTTCGGTGTTAAAAACGTTGGGGGATTCGGCGTTGGGGAAAATGGGCGTTAAGAAGTAGCTACAGGAGAATTTACGTTTCGACAATTGTCTTCAATTCTTCTAATGTCACGCAGATAATTTTGGGAAATTCGATATCGGAAAGAACCCGAAAATGCCTGTCGTATGTAACCAAATAGTCCGCACCGGCCGCAACGGAGCAATCGGAGAATTTGTTATCATCAGGGTCGACAGCAATCAGATTCCATTTGTAATAAACCTGAACAGGATGAACATTTTCCAGCGTATCAAGAATTTGCAAAACCCCGTCAGCAACCACAGGTGCATAAAAGTCTGCCAGTTGTTCTTCGTATTCATTCAGAATTTCAGTAGTAATCGCCAAGTGAATACCACCACCTTTTATCAAATCGAACAACCATCTATGTTTAGCCGAGCGGGGAACGATTTGCAAAAGACAATTAGTGTCCAGAACAATTCTCATTGGAAGTAAGGCGTGCGTTTGGGATGTTCATGTTGCAGAGCATCCAATTTTTCCTGGCTCAAATCCTTTTCTTTAGAAAGCCTTTCAATTTCAATCTGCACCAGATCGTCGTAAAATTCCACCAGCAAAGTTCGCAACTGTTGCAACGTCTCCGGCGGCATTTGGCGAGAGAAGAGTTTGAGCAACATGAGTTGCGTCTCGTTCAATTTTTGTGCGGTGGCTGCATTATGTTGTTGCATGGCAAATAAAATTTGTACACAAAAATATGGATTTTTTTGTACTATCCATGCGTCTTCAACCAATTCTCGCTCATCACCACCACTGGAACGTACCTTTGTGCCTCAATTATGCAGCGACACCATGAAATTCGACGATTACCGCATTGCGCCGGAGATAAAACGAAACCTGGAAGAATTAGGCTTCAAACGCCCCACCGACATCCAGTTCAAGTCCATCCCCGCCATTCTGAAAGGCGAAGACGTACTGGCTATCGCGCAAACGGGCACGGGGAAAACGGCGGCTTTTGCCATCCCCATCCTGCACTTGCTGCACGACCGCAAGGCCTCGGCACGCCCTGCAGGCATCAAATGCGTGGTGATGGTGCCGACGCGGGAACTGGCCTTGCAAATCACAGAAGTATTC
>CXWJ01000885.1_pt1 | contig 59616 bp, 53 predicted proteins | sample 590841 | NCBI WGS metagenome assembly CXWJ01 (sample SAMEA3498367, study PRJEB10139) | wastewater metagenome | biome: wastewater treatment plant; material: activated sludge | place: Austria | collected 2015-01-21 | reverse complement strand
AGGTGTGCAAAGTTGGGTTGACTCTCCCGTGCAGATGGAAAGATCACCCGTGATCGTGCAAACCGGTATCGGATTGACCAGTACCGTCACGCTGCACACATTGCTGCATCCGTTCGCATCGGTGACAGTGACAGAATAAGCCCCGGCCGAGTTCACCGTGATACAATTCGTCGTAGCGCCCGTGCTCCACAAATACGAAGAAGTCCCGGCAGGCGCACAGAGCTCGGTCGATTCTCCCTCGCAGATGGAAAGATCGCCGGTGATCGTACAACTTGGCAGGGCGTTGACCGTGACAATTATGTGATTTGAAATTACAGTACCGCAAGCACCTGTGTTTGTTACAAAATAATCGCCACTTGTGGTTACGGTTATAGATGATGTGCTTAATCCGTTACTCCAAACTCCGCCGACATTTCCTGAAAGTATAACACTCCCGCCTGCACAAAACGTCGTTGCGCCACCTGCCGTAATTACTGATGCTATGGGCAATCCGTTATTTACCGTGTTATTATGCATGTCGATAGCCCCCTCCTGTGACAGGGCCCGACCCAAAAGATCCGCACCTTCCAATAAATGGAGCGCTCCGTTAGCCAATATAGTACCCATGAAAAAAGAGTTTTCTCCTAAAGTGACAGCTCCATTTACCTGCCAGTAGACATTGCAAAAGGATGCTGAATTCGTCAGAACAACGTGTGAGTTTACGTCTGTCGCTAACGCGCCGTCAATCTGGAAAATAAATAAGGCACCAGGATCACCTCCTCCATCCAGTATTAAATCGCCCTCTAAGGTAGAGGCGGCTCCCAGGCAGTAAATGCCCGGCAAAAGCGTCTGGCCGTTCCCTAATGTCGTTCCTAAAACCGTACAGCCGCCCATTCCGTCCAATTCCATATATGCAGCCATCACATCTAATGCGGCTTGTTCTGAAACAGGGTCTGCCACATGAATATTTCCATTTAAGACTCCGGGAGGAAATGCATCGAATGCACCGACGTCAGTGCCAACATCGCCGGTTACCACAGTCGATGCTCCAATATTTTCAAATGCTCCGACTGCTGTAAATACAGCAAAATCAACAGCCGTCCCCAAGTCAGGAGCCGACTGTCCGAAATTCATATTCGGCACTAAAAACAGAATAAATCCCGTTAATAAATTGAGTAAATTGCTTTTCATTTTTATTGGATATGTGTGGTGAATAAATTTTAAGGGCCCCAATGCGTGTCCTTTGGTGAATGTTAACAAAAAAGCGCACCATAGTAAACATGATGTTTTTTCTCCCCATATTGGGGGCTAAATGACATAAAATGGGGAAAAATGAAAAGGAAGGCAAAAACAAAAAAAGCCTCGTCTGTTGACGAGACTCTCCAATATATCAGGAAAATGAATGGGCTGAGTAGTGGTTGAGGATAGTTATATCCCAACGGTGGCGTCTTCTCGTGTACTCCTTTCCTACACAGGCAGCCACACCGAAAACGTCGCTCCTTTCCCCATTTCCGACTCCACTTCCATGCGTCCCCGGTGCGCTTGTACGATGTTGAGCGTACTCGACAGTCCGAGGCCGAGGCCCTGGGGTTTGCGCGTGAAATATGGCTCGAAAATGTGGTTGATGTGTTCGCGCGCGATGCCAGGGCCATTGTCGCTGATGGAAATCGCACAGCCGACGGCGTCACAAAGGGTTTCGATTTTCAAAATACCTTTTCTTTCCTCCATGACTTCCACGGCGTTGAGGATGATGTTGAGCAAGGCAATTCGCAATTTGTCCGCATCGGCACTGATGACAGGAGTGTTGGAGGCGTAGTTTTTTTCCACCTGGATACCTTTCATGGCTATACGGTCGGCGGCCATGTCGAGGGTCATATCGATGATTTCGTTGAGCGCGCAGGGTTTGAAATCGAGGTGGCCGGGGGTGCTGATTTGCAGCAGGTCGGTGAGCAGTTGGCTGATGCGTTTGCTGTTGCGCTGGATGATTTCGATATAGTCTGTCAGTTCATCATTGGAGGTAGTCAGTTGATTGATCGCGAGGTCAATATTGGTGAGCGGGTTGCGGATTTCGTGGCCGAGCATCCGCACAAGACGCCCCGTAGCGCCAAGCTTTTCGGCGATCAGCAGTTCCTGTTCGGCTTTTTTGCGGCGCGTGATGTCGTGCAGGATGCCCTGAAAAAAATTCTTGACGTTGCCAGACGGCTGGTAACAGGTGCAGGCAATGATGTAGAAGAGTCGTTCGCCATTCGAGGCTAATATTTCGGTTTCAAAATCGCGCATATTTTCCTTGAGGGCTAATTTCCCGAGGAAAACCGACTTCGCTTCTTCATCCTCAAACAAGTCCGTGATTTTTTTCTCCAAAAATTCCGCTTTTGAAAAGCCGAGCAACTGCGTAGCCGAGTCATTGATGTCCGTGAATCGCCCTTCTGCATCGAGCAGGTAAATCACGTCCATAGAGTCTTCAAAAATGCTCCGGTATTTTTCCTCGCTTTCACGCAGGGCCTGGAGCGCAGCCTCATATTCTACGGTGTGCCGCTCGAGTTTTTCGTTGCGCATTTCGATTTCGCGCTGTTTTATGTTCAGTGCAGTCACGTCTTTCAGCAGCAGCACCCCCGCCACGCTCTCATGGTCGTCAGTGTGGCCCGTAAAAACACTGGCTCTGTAAAACTTCCCGTTTATTTCATGTTCCACTTCATTCGGGTCGCCGCCAAATGCGTTCGTAATATAGTCGCCGAGAAAAGCAAATTCGTTCTGTTCAAACAAGTCGGCGAGGTTTTTTCCTATTAATTCTCCATCCACTTTCAGCCGGATAAACCGTGGGGCTCCCTCTGCGAGCACTACATTGAAGTCTTTATCAAATAAAATGATCTCTTTGTCAGGCAGGCTGTTGAAAAGTGATTTGTATAAATTCAACATTCGCTGATCGGCAAAAGCAGCCTGTTTTTGCTTCGTGATGTCGGTCAAAGCGACGGTCAACTGCCCATCCACACGATTGCCACTGGCCAGCAGCCATGCGCCCGGTTTGCTCACGAAAAAATCCACCTCGCTCGTCGCGGGGTTGGTGAGCAGGGCATCAGAAAGTCTTTCGGCAATGGATTCCGGAAAGAGCTCGCGCAGCGTCAGCCCGTCGGGCGACACGCTGTCGAACAGGTTGCGGGCTGCGTTGTTTGCAGCCCTGCAAAACCAGGTGTCGGGCAGTTCAAGTTTGTCGCCTTCGGCTTCAAAATACAGCAACCCGACCGGGGCCCCGTTGAATATGTGGAGTGAGTCTTTGTCCATGTGGTCATTCGATGTTGTAATTCTTCAATTTGTTGTACAGCGTCTTCCGGTCGATACCCAGCAACTGCGCAGCTTTGCTTTTATTGAATTTTGCCCGGTGCAACACGCTCATGATCATTTCGTATTCGGCATTGCTGGCGACGGCTTTCAGGTCGGTTTTGTCAGGTATGGTACTTGCCGGAGCGGACGATAATACGGATGGCAACGGCACGGATGTGCCTGTGCCGATATGCGCCGGTGCAGGGCTTGTTGCCGACTCCGGATTGAGCATTTCATCCAAACCCAACTTTGGAAAGTGTGCAATCTCAAACGGCAGTGACTTGGCTTCTACCAAAAGACCATCGGTGAGCAGGGTGGCGCGTTTGATGACGTTTTTCAATTCACGTACATTGCCGTACCAGGGGTACTGCAAAAAAATCTGTACCACATCGTTTGTGAAGCCTTGCATCGGTTTGTTGAGTTCGTGTGCCGCTTGTTGCAGAAAAGTATTGGCAAACAACAAGATATCGTCGCGACGCTCGCGCAGGGGCGGTATTTCTAAGCTGAACTCGTTGAAACGGTGGTACAAATCTTCGCGGAATTTTCCATTGCGGCAGGCGACCGTCAGGCGCTCGTTGCTGGCGATCACGATGCGCACATCGAGGGGGATTTCCTTAGTACCGCCGATGCGTTTGAGTTTGCGCTCCTGTACCACCCGGAGCAGGGCTACCTGCACATCGTAGGGCAAATTGATAACTTCATCGAGGAATAAAGTGCCGCCGTTGGCCAGTTCAAAATGGCCGATTTTGAGGGCCAAAGCGCCGGTAAAAGATCCTTTTTCATGGCCGAACAATTCACTGTTAGCCAGGTCTTTGGAAATGGCGCCGCAGTCCATCGCTACGAAAGGCTGGCGACTCCGGGGACTGCGGTCGTGAATCATACGCGCTATAGATTCCTTGCCCGCGCCACTTTCGCCGTACACGATGACCGTATAATTGGTCGGCGCCACAAGGTCAATCTGTTTGTACAATGCCTGCGCCTGCTGACTGCGACCGATGATGAAGTTATTTCCAGCTGTTACTGCCGAATTGTTTTTTAGCGGTTTAGTTATTTCCAAATCCGATTCTCCATTCGCAGGCAAGATGGCTCCGTTCGTCGGCACTGCCAGCGCGCGCTGAATACTGAGCAGGATTTCATCAGGGATAATGGGTTTGGTGAGGTAGTCGAAAGCGCCCTGTTTCATCACGTTGACAGCCATACGAATGTCGGAATAGCCCGTCATAACAAGCACAGGGATGTGGGGTTGTTTTTCCCGAAGTTGTTGCAATACTTCGCTGCCTTCCATGTCGCCAAGACGGAAGTCGGTCAGAATGAGATCGGGATTTTCGGTTTCGGCCGTATGGATGCCTGCTGCACCGCTGCCCGCGGTCACTGCTTCGTAGTTTTTACGCGCAAGGAAACGTTTGAGCAGCAGGCAAATATCTGGATCGTCGTCAATGATGAGGATTTTTTTCATAGTTGGTTGATATAAGCCTTATATTTCCTTTCTCATTTTTGCAACGGTGATACGCATCGCCTCCCGGTATTTCGCCACGGTGCGGCGCGCCACTACGTAGCCGCTTTCGGCCAACATTGCGGCAATGATCTGGTCGGAGATGGGATGTTGTTTGTCTTCTCCCGCTATTATCACTGCGATGTGATCGCTGATTTCGCGGTTGGTTACGAGCTCGCCGTCGGCTTTGGCCATGCCCTGGTGAAAAAGGCTTTTGAGGTGAACAATACCAAAATCTACGAGGGCGTACTTGGTGCTGGTGACGCGGGAAATGGTCGAAATATCGAGGCCGACCAGGTCGGCCACGTCTTTCAATATCATGGGACGGAGGTGTTTGGGGTCGCCGGTAAGAAAGTATTCGGCCTGCAATTGTACCAATGCCTGGATTGTTTTGATCATGGACTGCTCGCGTTGACGCACCATTTCCATAAACCACAAAGCGGAATCCACCTTCGAACTGAGGTATTGAACAGCGGCTTTGTTCTGCTTGCTTGCCTTGCCGCGGCGCATGGTTTCGAGGTTTTCCATCATGTCTCTGCTAAGGTGGAGTTCGGCATTGCCGTTGGCGAGTCCCACCCTAAAATCGTTGTTGTCGGTTTTTTCGACAATAAATTCGGGTATAATATTTTGGTTTTTAAAGAGTTCCGAGGTATCGCTGCCGATAGGCCGGGGGTTGAGTTTTTCAATCACTGCGGTGGCGCACTTCAATTGGGCGGGCGTGATGTCGAGCGCGGCCATGAGTTTTTCGTGGTGGTGAGCGGCGAGATCGTGCAGGTGTTTGTCCACGATTTGCCGGGCCACTTCGATGCATTCCAGGTCGTGGAGCCTGACTTCGAGTTGGAGGAGGAGGCATTCGCGGAGGTCGCGGGCGCCTACGCCGGGCGGGCCGAGGTCCTGCACGGTTTCGAGTTCGCTTTCCAATTCGGATTCTGTGACAAAAATGCTGTGGGCAAAAGAGAGATTGTCGGCAATGTCGGCGAGGGGGAGGCGCAGATAGCCGTCGTTATCGAGGCTGTCCACAAGATAACCCGCGAGCAGGCGTTCGCGAGGCGGGAGCGACATCATCGTCAGTTGGTCTTTGAGCAACTCGCGGAAATCTTTGGTCTGGACGAGCGGGCTGCCATAGTCAGGTTTGTCGGCATTAAATGGATCGGTGGCGGTTTTATAGTCGGGAATTTCGTCGTCGTGTTGGTAGTGATCAGGAGGGGCGGGGAGGTCTGAGTTATCCGGTTCGGGCGGAGGTTCGGTTGGTTCGATGGAGTAAGGCGTCTCGATTCCGGCTTCGAGGGCAGGGTTTTCTTCGAGTTCGTCCCTGATTTTTTGCTCCAATTCGAGCGTGTTGAGCTGGATAAAGTTCAGCAACTGGATTTGCTGCGGCGAGAGCTTCATCAGCTGCTTCTGACCGAGTTGCTGGTTATGTCTTAACATCGTGCGGATTTCATGTTGCCAACGATTGTTCGCCGTTGACGCCTCAACTATAGAACAAAAAACAATGCCGCACCGGGTTTAGTTTGAATAAACAAAAATATGTAGAAAATTTTCCCCAAAACGGGGTCGTATCCACGATTGAAATTATGGATTGTAATTCGCAGCGCTACCCTGTTTTATGCAATTTTTCCCGAAGCCGCGACACGACACTTTTCATTTGTCCCAATATTTTGACCTTCGACACTTGAAGCGCATTTCCCCGCACAAAACCGAGGATACCCGGCAGATTGCGCAGCAGCAGCGGAAGTAGTGTTGACACGGCGATACCCACCAAAGGGCGGCGTGCCCATCCGCCCGGCAACATACTGAGTGCCAGTCGCGAGCCCTGGACAGCCATACCGTTGTGGTTGTCTCGGAAACTGCCCACTACCCCGCCGATGATGTCTTTTGCGACATTAAGCGGTTTTAAGGATTCTTTTATTTCGCGAATGTCGTTGTGAATCAATTGTTTGTACTCTTCGCGGCGAAGCAGCAGGCGCTCGCGTTCTTTCTGAAATTCAGGATGCTTTTTCATCTTCTTCGTCTTCTTTAATGGATTCGAGCACGGAATTGGTAACGACTGTGCGGATATAGTTGCGGGCGAACGTAAGCGCGAGCGCCAGTATCATGACAAAAATGCCGGCAATGATAAAGTAGCCTGCTACCGGGTTTTGCAACCGCTGACCCAACCATATCGCCGTACCGATGCTGGCAAAAACCAGTGCGATGCCGCCAAATATGGTCAATATGAGCCCGGTCACGATACCGGAAGCGGCCGCCAGACCTTTTTCGGTCATGTCGAGCACCAGCAAATCCCAACGCGTATCGATGTATTCCATGAGGTGGCCGGTGAGGTCTTCCACGCGGGATTTTTGGTCGATGATTTCCATGGTCGATGATTTTGATAAAAAATAAGGCCGTCTTGCCTGGCTGGTGAGCCTGAAAGACGGCCTCTTATGTACTGATTTATGTTTTACCAAATATTTTCCGGCATGGTGTTCGGAAAAGATGTTCCTTGCCGGCTGTTACTCAACGAGCTGTTTTATTTAGCGGTTTCGTTTGCTGCTTTTTTGCCGTTGTTTGTTTTTTGTTCAAAGGCATATTCGGCTTCATCGGCCATTTTGCCCGCTTTGTTTTTGGTCTGACCCCACCACTCTTTGCCGTTTTGCAGAATATGGCGTACAAAGTCGTCCAGTTCATCGGCAGCGATGCCTGCATTCGTTTCAACTTTTCCCTTAGTCTCGTACCAGGTTGTTTTGCCTCGTTCCACAAGTTGATCCATGTAGCCTGCGCTTCTGTTTTTCAGTTTTGCGATTTTCTTGCGGGTATCAGCGCCCGATTGTGGTGCAAGGAGCAAGCCTACTGCAGCACCAACGGCGGCGCCACCCAACAGAGCGGCAATCATTTTTGACTTCGACATAGTTTTTGAATTTTTATTTCGGTTCATGTTTGTTATCATGTTCGTGCTTTCATCGCTAAAAACCCGTGCCACACGCCCTGACTCTGAACAACTCATGAAAGAGATTCATAAAGTGGGGAATTATGGGGAAAAGGCGCCCAAAATTGCTGCGAAAGGAACGTGGTATGATAATTTATCAATCAGTTGAAGCCTCTATCACGGCAACCAGCACCGGGTAAAACCCCGTTTGCCCTAATCCGATTTTTGACAGGCCGACTGATTTCAAACAGAACAAGTGCACACAATGGTAACTCAACACCTTCATATATCGCGTTTTCTTAATGGCCCTGTTTCAAACAAAGCACTCCTGATGGATGTGGACACAATCCGTACACTGCTAATTATTGACGACGAAAAAGATATGTGCTTGTTGTTGCGTCGGGCGCTGCGTACCTGTTTTGGGCACATCGAATTCGCTCACACGCTTGCCGAAGGCGAGGAGATTGCTGCCAGGATTCTTCCCGATGTTGTATTATTGGACAACAATCTGCCGGACGGATACGGGATAAACCATCTCAGTATGTTCAGAAACGACGAAAAACGCGTACAAATAGTCATGGTGAGCGCAATGGATATTCGCTACGAAGCACTCTTCGCCGGAGCTGACGATTTTATCGGAAAGCCGGTGGATATGGTGGAATTGCGAGCGATCATAGACAAAGATTTAGACGCAGACATAGAAAACTAATTGTCACGTCACTACAGATCACGTTTTGATATAGACGCTCCGTAACCGCGCATCAAGATTGCCCGCTTATTTCAATAAAAAAAAGCCCGTTGGCACTATCGCCTACGGACTCAAAACCAAATGTTGCCTGAATGTATTGAACGCACGATGGAGGTCGAAGGCGCGACGCCTTTGCCTGCCTGTGCGGGTACTTTACGTAAAAATGGTGTCCGGTTTTTTGTCGGCAAGGGCTTTTTCGTGGACCGATTCCAGTTTTTTTTCCACCTGTTCCAATACCTTGTCGATCTGTTTCAGCGCGTTTGATTTGAGGCGCCTGCGGGTTTCAACTCCGTTCCCGGGGGCTGTCAGAAGTGCGAGGATGCCACCGATCATTACTCCGACTGTAGCGATGAATATTATTTTCTGCATGTCCATTGTTTTATTTTTTTTGACACCTGTATATTCAAAAATCTTTTGCCAGGCTATTTTGTCGGCCCGAGTGTGGAATTTTCGCCACAACCTGGTGGGCAGTTGTAGAAAACTGGTGCCCGGACAAGTCGGGAATGATGCGCTGCCCGCATTTCGGAAGGTAAATGCCTTCCACAGCGAAATTCATCCGCCGTTTCCGTCCATTTATCCAACTATTTTCGCACCGCCGTTCACAGTTTCATAATCTTGCAGCGTTCATCGTTAAGATTATTTCAGAAATAAAGCATTGCGAAAATGGCAACTACACCGCCCAAACGGAAAAGAACGCTCCTGTACATCCTGATTGGCCTGTTCGTTTTACTCATCGCCGCCGTCGTCATCAAGGCGCGCTCCAAGCCGAAGGGCGAGGAAGTGACCGTCGAAAAAGTGCAGCGCCGCACCATCCGCGAAACAGTAGGCGCCAGCGGCAAAATTTTCCCGGAAACGGAAGTCAAGATCAGTTCCGATGTGTCGGGCGAGATCACCGAACTCTATGTCAAGGAAGGCGATTCGGTCACCGCCGGCCAGGTATTGGCCAAAATCCGCCCGGATGAATACCAAAGCGCTGTCGAACAGGGCCAGGCTTCGCTGAATACCGCCCGCTCGCAGCGCGAGATATCTTCGTCCAATGTAAATACCAGCACGGCGCAAATCGACCAGTTCAAGGCCGACGTGCAGCGGGCCAGGGCGCAATTGGACGTTGCGCGCAATACCCATCAGCGCAATGAAAAACTGTACAAAGACGGCGTAATTTCGACTTCCGAGTACGAGACCTCCGCCAGCAACCTGAAAGCCGCCGAAAGCGGGATGACCGCTGCCGAAGCCAGCCTGAAATCCGCCGAAAATAACCTGGCCAACGCCCGTGAAAACGTGCGGGTCTCCGATTTCGGCATCAGCAGCGCCGGCGCCCGACTGAAAGAACTCAAAACGAGCCTGCAAAAAACCATCATCACCGCCCCGGTGAACGGTATCGTCAGCAAACTCAACGTAGAAAAAGGCGAACGGGTGGTCGGTACACTACAAATGGCCGGTACCGAAATGATGCGCATCGCCAACCTCAGTTCGATGGAAGTGCAGGTGGATGTGAGCGAAAACGACATCCTTAAAGTGAGTGTGCACGACGAGGCCGATATTGAGGTGGATGCCTATCTGGGCCGCAAATTCAAAGGCAAGGTGACCGAGATCGCTAACAGCGCGAGCAATGTGAGCAGTGCCGCTGTCAGCCTCAATACCGATCAGGTGACCAATTTTGTGGTAAAAATCCGCGTCGACCCAGGTACTTACGCCGATCTGTTGGGAAAAGGCAAACTGCATCCTTTCCGGCCAGGGATGTCGGCGTCGGTGGATATCTACACCAACACTTCCGACAGCACGTTCAGTATTCCCCTTATCGCCGTTACCACCCGGGAAGAAGAGAAGGATATTAATAAAGATAAAGACGAGGACAAAAAGGCCGAAGCCAAAGAAACAAGCAAAAAAGACAACGACATCATCAAAGAAATCGTGTTTGTCGTCACCGGCGACACCGTGGGGATACGCGAGGTAAAAACAGGGATTCAGGACGATGATTACATCGAAATAATCAGCGGCCTGAAGGAAGGCGAAGCGGTTGTGACCGGCCCTTACTCGGCTGTCGCCCGCAAACTCAAAGCCGGCAGTCGCATCGTCGTCTCCGACAAGAAAAAAGGAGAAGACAAAGATAAAAAAGGGGTGAGCGTGGAGGTTGATTGATATGGGCGTCTGAAGAATGCGCCTTACTTTTGCCGCGCCGCAATTGATTTTGCCGCGCGGCAATTTTTATGGAAAATCAAAATCCGCTCCCACCCGATACGACTGCCCTGCCAAAAAACGGCCACCCGAAAACGGTCATGCTATCTACCGGCACCACGCTGTTCTGGAGGGTATTTGTGCCTGTGTTCGTAACGGTATTTCTGACGGGGTTTCTGGTTGCGTTTTGGCTGGTGGATGAAGAAGAGTTGTATCTCCCTTTCCAAGTGCTGTGGCCGCGTCTTCTGCTGTTGGCAGTATTGGCAGGCTGGTTGTGGTTGGTGCAACGCACCTTGTGGCGCTTGAAACGGGTGGATGCCGACGATATGCACATCTATGTCACCAATTACTGGACAACCGCCCGATACCCCTGGCACGACGTGGAAAGTATCGAAGAGAAAAAAAGGCTCAACCGCCGTATCGTCAATTTTCGCTTGCGCGCTCCGGGACGTTTCGGTCAGGTGATTTCGTTCCTGCCCAGTTCTTTTTTTGACACGTGGATGAAGGAGCGGTTTTCGAGTCATTAAGTGTCATTAAGGTCATTACCCATGCATTAATGTCTTTGAAATCACAAAAAATGACCTCCAATGACTCTTAATGACCTGATATTCAAAGCCCTCTTAATTGCGCGGTAAATGTACCGTTGCTGATTTCCAGTGCCGACCCGTTGGCCATTTTCAAAACGCCGTCAAACGTACCTTCCACCACGTTGCCGTTGCGGGACATAACCGTCAGATGCACTGCATCCTGGTTACCCTCGAAATATAAAGTGCCGGTGCTGTAGGCAGGGTCGTCGTTGGGCTGAATCAACGCGCCATTGAAATCATTGAGTGTGATGCGCGCATTGACGACTTTCGCCGGGTAAGCACTGCTGCGCAGGTCGACGGCGCCGAACAGCGTCATGCGGAACGAAGGGCTCACCGCATCGTCCTGCCGTGTGATCGACATGATATTCCCGGCAGCATTTGAAAACGTGGACCACTCATCCGACATATCTTTGACGGTCGAATTGCCGCAGCCGGCACCGGCGCAATTGTTGTTATAATCGTAGACCGTTTCCTCACGAACGGCGTTCAGTTCATACGTTTTTTCACCGACACTGAACTTGATGACGGACATGACATAAGGCTGGGAATTTCCGGCGAGGTCGGTAAGCGAAGATTCTTTTTGACAACCGAAAAGTGCGGTGCCCAACAATACGAGCGTAAGAAAGATTTTGCCGTTTTTCATATTCGTTTAATTTTTGTTGGGCGAAAATAACCGACATGCCAAACAACCCCGACATTTTAATTTGAATAAATTATACAAATGCTGACTTTTCTCCACTTTTTTCTGCGCGACCTCGACAAGTTCATCGCCGAGACAGAAGCCTTTCCCTCGGACGAAAGCCTCTGGCTGACCGGCGGCGACGTAAAGAACCCGGCGGGCACACTGGGCCTGCACATCGCCGGCAACCTGCAACATTTTATCGGGGCGATACTTGGCGGTACCGGCTATGTGCGCAACCGCGACCTCGAATTTTCAGCGCGGGGCGTTGTGAAACAGGAAATTATCACCGAACTGAAGACAGCAAGATCGGTGGTGACAGAGGTGTTGGGGAAAATGGATGATGCACAGTTGAATGATGTATTTCCTGCCGATCATTTCGGCGAAAACCGCTCCACCCTGCATGCTTTATCACACCTGTTGTCGCACCTGAGTTATCATCTGGGGCAGGTCAATTATCTTCGACGGCTGCTCATAAGTAATTAAGCAACTGTGGGCCGGGAGTTGACGAATGCATTGGCCGGAATTGCGTCGTTTATTCGGAACGAAGACTTTTTACCGGATTCGACAACGCCGCCCGAATGCTCTGAAAACTCACCGTTAAAAACGCGATGGCCACTGCCACTGCACCTGCTACAATAAACATCCACCACTCGATGTCGATGCGGTAGGCAAAATCCTGCAGCCACCGGTTCATCGCCCAATATGCTATGGGCGAGGCGAGTATAATGGCGATCAGCACAAGTTTTAAAAAATCCTTTGCCAACAGGCTCGTAATGCCCGCCACGCTTGCGCCAAGCACTTTGCGGATGCCGATTTCTTTCGTACGCCGTTCGGCGGCGAATGCAGCGAGGCCGAACAAGCCCAGGCAGGAGATCAGGATAGCGATACCCGTCAGGCTGCCCACCAGCGACGCCATCTGACGGTCGGTCTTGTAGTTTTTTTGAAAATCCTCGTCGAGGAACGAATATTCGAGCGGTTCGCCCGGCACCAGGCGTTTCCAGATGCTTTCTATGGACGCCAACAGCGCGGGCAAATCCGTCGTGCCCGCACGGGCGATGAGATAATTGAATTGAGGGACGTTGTTCAGTTCGAAGGAATACGGCTCGATCGATTCGTGCAGGCTTTCGAAATGAAAATCTTTGACGACGCCGATCACTTCAAAACGGTATTCCCGGCCGCGCCAGTCGAACATAATATTTTGGTTGAGTGCTTCGGCAGGCGATGCGAAGCCGTATTTTCGGACAGCAGTCTCGTTCACGACCACTTTTAAGGATGTATCTGACGGGAATTCCCTTGAGAAGAGACGCCCCGCTACCGGTTGCACACCCAAAGTTGTCAAAAAGTCGTGGTCGACCCAATTTCTGCGGGTGACGACGGACTCTTCTTTCGACTGCCCCTCTCTGCGGAACCCGGCATCCGAAGGATTCATTATACCCGGATAATACAACGAAGCACCCACCCCGACGATGCGGCTGTCGCGTTGCAATTCGGTTTTGAGCGGTTCGTAGGCTGCCAACGCCGACTTGCTCAGCATGGGCAAAATGATCTGCCGGTCTTTGTAAAAACCAAGGTCTTTCGATTGCATATATTGCATTTGGGCGCCAATCACAAGCGAAGCCAGGATGAGGCCGGCAGAGATGATAAACTGAAACACAACCAAGCCTTTGCGCAGAAAGGTTGCGGAGAGGTTATTCACCAATTTGCCTTTCAGTACTTCTACCGGTCGGAACGAAGACAAATAAAATGCCGGGTAAACGCCGGCCACCAAACCGGTCAGTAAAGCCAGCACGAGAAAGCCGCCGAAAAGCGCCGGGTATTCCGTTGCGGACATAGACATCTGCCTGTCAGCCAGTTGGTTGAAAAACGGCAACGCTACCCGGGCCAGTATTAACGCCAGCACAAACGAAGCCAAAGCGATCAATATCGACTCGCTGAGAAACTGCCGGACGAGGTTGCCCTTGCTGGCGCCAACGGATTTGCGCACCCCCACTTCGCTTGCGCGCCGCGCCGAACGGGCAGTGGAGAGATTCATAAAATTGACGCAGGCGATCAGCAGCGTGAACAGCGCGATGGAAGACAGTATGTAGAGATAGGTCATGCTGTTGCGTCCCTCTTTAGCGCCCGAACCGACCTCCGACAGGTGTACGTCCCGCAAGGCCGTCAGAAACTGTTTTTTATTAAAACCCCGCTCCTTGAGGTCGCTTGCCATGTATTTGTCCACGAATGCCGGCAATTTGGCCTCCAGCGCCTTGCCGTCGGCGCCGGGATGCAGCAGCAGATAGGTGGAGAACATATTGTTGCTGGCCAGATCATTTTTCCGTTTCAGAAAATCTCCAAGACCGCCGGAGTACAACGACATGAAAAAACGCCCGTCGAGGTGCGTCGAGGCAGCCGGTTGCCGGAACACGCCCGTAACCCGGAAATCGAGGTCGCCGCCTTCAAACCAGGTGTTGCTGCTGATACGTATGGAGCGGCCATAGGCGGGTTCGTTGCCGAAAAATTTGCGGGCGATCTCTTCCGAAAGTACGACCGTCTGGGGTTCGTTGAGCGCTTTGGCGGGGTCGCCTTCCAGAAATTGATATTGAAACAGGTGGAAATAGGTCGAATCCGCGAAAACCCCTTTCGTTTCGTTGAACGCTTTTTGAGTGATGCCGTCCTCCACCAGCCGCAACAGGGTTTTGTCGCCTTCGAATACCCCTTGAATACGGGTCGTTTTTTCAATCTCCGGAAATTCCTGCATCAAGGCCTCGGCCATCGGAGCAGGCGTGTTATACGTCATGTGTTCCTCGCCGTCGCCCAAGCCCTGGATTCTAACAAAAGTAGTGCCCACTAAGTACAAATCAGCGGCCCGTACGTGGTGCCGGTCATAACGCATCTCCTGGTACACATAGAGCGCAATGAGCATACAACAAGCCAGTCCGACAGCCAGGCCCGTGATATTCAGGAAGGTGAAAAACTTGTTTTTGCGCAGGTTGCGCAGGGCGATGGTGAGATAATTTTGGAACATAGAGACTTGGAAATCTTCGCTTTACTCCCTTTAATAAACCCTTGAACATGGCGGACAATGGTTGATTGCAAAGGGTTTTTTAAAGGGAGTAAAGCGAAGATTGTGGGTTGAAAAGTTTACAAAAGGTTGGTATTCAGGAGGTATTTGGGGTATGGTTCAAAGTTACTCGCTTCGCAATGATTGAACGGGATTGGCGAGCGCCGCTTTGATGCTCTGAAAACTCACGGTCAAAAAAGCAACTGCTCCTGCTCCTGCCCCTGCTGCTGCAAACATCCACCAATGAATGTCGATGCGGTAGGCGAAGTCGGCGAGCCACTGATTCATCAGGAAATAGGCGAGCGGCGAAGCGATCACAATAGCGATTACCACAAGCCGGAGGAAATCGCGTGCCAGCAGGGTCGTAATGCCGGCCACTGTGGCGCCCAGCACCTTGCGGATGCCGATTTCTTTGGTGCGCGACTCGGCAGTAAACATGGCCAGCGCAAACAAACCCAGACAGGCAATGAAAACGGACAACCCTGCTCCGATGCCGGTCAGGCGGCTCAGGCGTGTTTCGGCCCCGTAGGTTTGTGCGAACTGGTCGTCGAGCCAATCATAGTCGAACGGACGGTCGGTGATCACCGATTTCCACGCCTCCTCGGCCCGGCGCAGGGTAACAGGTATATCGGCAGTGGCGACTTTTAGGCTGATGCTGCTGCTCATGTTGCCGGCGCGAAAACACAAGGGTTCGATTTTGTGGTGCAAGGAATTGAAATGAAAGTCTTTGACTACACCCACCACCGTGCCGTAGGCAGGCATCCAGGCGATCCGGATTTGTTGTCCGGGTGCGTTTTCATTCCACCCGATTTTGCGGGCGAGGGTTTCATTGATCAGGTATTCCGAACCGTTACCGGCAGCCTCTTTTGTAAATGCCCGCCCGGCGGTCAATTGTATGCCGTAAAAATCCACGAACTGGTCGTCGGCGGCGACACAGGGAATGCTGACGTGTTCTTCTTTGCTATTGAGTACATAACGCACGCCCTGCTGCATAAATCCGGCGCCGATCACCTGGTCGGACAAGGTGACTGCCTCGATGCCCGGGACAGTCAGCATTTTTTCTTTCAAAACCGGGCTTTTAAACAAGTTGGGCAAGCCCAGGTTGAGCGTCAGTATCTGGTGGGTGGAATACCCCAGATCGGCTTGTTGCAGGTAACGCATTTGCTGGAAACACACCACCGTGCCGATGATGAGTGCAATAGCCGCTACAAACTGACCGGTGACCAATACCGGCACAATACCGCCTTTTTTCCGACGCGAAACCGACGTCTCTCCGCGCAAGGCACGTGCCGCCGGCGTTTTCCCGATAAAAAATGCCGGATAAGCACCGGCCGCAATACCGAATAACAATACGGCGGAAGTGCCCCCGAACAACAACCGCATATCCCGAAGTGCTTCAAATGCTTCTGCCGGGTAATCGAGCAAAGACAAATACGGCCGGACTACCCACATCAAACCCAATCCGATCAAAACCGCTAAAACGGAAGTCAGCGTGGATTCGGCCAGAAATTGCATGATAACGGACGAACGATTGGCGCCGATCGCTTTGCGCACGGCGATTTCTTTCGTGCGGCGCCCGGCTAATATGGTGGACAGGTTGGAATAATTGATGCCGGCAATCAGCAGAATAAACAAACCGATGACGCCGAAAATATGAATGTGCTGGCGGTCGAAGGGTTGAAAATTGCTGTACCGGTCGTCCGTAATGCCTTTTGAGCCGAGGTGGATATCGGCCATGGCATGCAGGTGGTGGGCCACATATTCGGAACCCTGCATCCGGCTTTTTAAGAATTCCGGTATTTGTTTTTCTACTTGTGCGAGGTTTGTTTCCGGCGAACGGAAAAGCAGGTAAGTGATCGCTCCCAAAGCATGCCAGTCATTGTCGATATCCGGATTCCATAATTTCCAATAGGGTTTTTGCGAACCGGAAACAAGGGCGTCGAATTGCAGGTGCGAGGTGACCGGCAGATTTTCCAGCACGCCACTGACGGTGAAATATTCGGTCGTGTCATGCTGGGTATAAGCCGACACATAAGTTTTGGACAAGGTTTTCCCCAATACGTCGGGGGTGCCGAAAACCTGTTCCGCAATTTTTTTTGTCAAAACGATGCCCTGCGGATTGGCCAGGGCCGACAGCGGATCGCCCTGGTACAACCTGAAATCGAACACCCGGAAAAACGTGCTGTCCGCTGCAAAGACCTGTCCGACCGTCACTTTCGCGGCGCCATCCTGTAAAATAAAGTCCCGGTCGATAAAAGTCAGGCGGCAAAAAGTTTCCACTTCCTTTTCAAATGTGGTCTGAAGGAACGGCCCCATCGGGAAGGACGAATAAGCGGTGGTGGTCTCGCTCGCGCCGGGGTATTTCATCGTCGTGTTGAGGCGGGCAATGCGGTCGTAGCCGGTGTGCATCCGGTCGAAAGACCACTGGTGGCGCACAAACAGTGCGATCAAGGTGCAGACCGCAAAACCGATGGATAGTCCCAGCAGATTAATGACCGATACGGTGCGGTGACGCAAGAGGTTTTTAAAGGCCAGTTTGAAATAATTCCGAAGCATTGTGTTCGTGTGTTTTTATTAGTTCACTCACTTTTCAATGAATTAACCGGATTTGCCAATGCCGCCCGGATACTCTGAAAACTCACCGTCAGAAACGCCACTGCCACTGCCACTGCTCCTGCTACTGCGAACATCCACCATTGAATGTCGATGCGGTACGCGAAGTCGGCGAGCCATTGATTCATCACCCAATACGCGACCGGCGAAGCGATGACAATGGCGATCAGCACAAGTTTTAAAAAGTCTTTGGCTAAAAGGCCCGTGATGCCCGCCAAACTCGCGCCCAGCACTTTTCGGATGCCGATTTCTTTGGTGCGCTGTTGAGCCGAAAAGGAGACTAACCCAAACAGACCCAGACAAGCGATAAAAATGGCAAGGCCAGCAAAAATGCGCAGAATTGTTTGCTGACGCAAGTCGGTTTGGTACATCTCGTAGAACTGCTCGTCTAAAAAGTGATACTCAAATGGATAAGCTGGCTGCGTTTTGTTGTACAATTGCCGGATAGTCTCAACCGCAGCGGGAAGGTTGCCAGGCCTTAACCGAATCAAAGCTGCGAATCGGTTTTTGTTGGGAGCAATCACCAATGGCTCGATGGCTTCTTTGAGGGATTGGAAATGAAAATCTTCGACTACACCAATGATGGTTCGGTTCGCGCTGTCTCGTAGGGTATTTTTTAGCCATTTCCCGACGGCCTCTTTCGGTGTCCAGCCCAGCTGGGCAGCCGCCGTTCGATTAATCAGGGCCGCTTGAGCCATGTCGGTGGAGAATTGGGGCGAAAAATCCTGGCCCGCAATGATTTTCAGTCCCAGAGTTTTTACAAAATCGAAATCGGCAAACTCTGTTCGGGCATTCCACCGGTCGGGATGCGCTTCTACATCGAACATCATCCCATCGAAACGGTGACCCGGTTCGCCCGTCATCATCGAAACTGCCTCTACCTGGCTCTGAGCAAGTATTTCTGATTTATGTTTCAGAATAAAATTATAGATATCCTTATTCCCGAGAGGAATTACCAAGGTTTGCTCTTTGTTATACCCAAGATCTTTGTTTTTGAGGTAGTTCATTTGTTGGGTACCAATGGCTGTTCCGAGTAGGAGTAGTATCGAAATACTGAACTGCACAACCACCAGCATTTGTCTTAACGAAATACTCCCTTTGCCCAGCCGTAATTTGCCTTTCAGCGCCTGTACTGGCGAAAAGGCCGCCAGTACAAACGCTGGATAACTACCCGACAAAAAACCCGTTACCCCAATTATCCCAATCAGAAACAGCACAATCGGCAGGGCATGAGCGGATAAGTTTAACGGGTAGCCCAGCAGTTGTTTATAAACGGGTAAAATCAATACCAGCAAGCCTATCGAGAGTACGCATGAGAGGGTGGTCAGCAGTAGTGACTCGCCGATGAACTGCCACACCAAATGCGCTTTACTGGCTCCCAATACTTTGTGAACGCCAATTTCTTTCGACCTCTCCACCGCCCGAACCGTCGATAGGTTAATGAAATTGATGCAGGCCACCAGCAGAATCAAGATAGCAATGGATAGAAAGATATAGACTACTTTTATATCACCATGTTTGGTGCCGTCGAAGGCAGACTCTTCAAAATAAATAGACCGTAAGGGCGTGAGCGATAGATTGAATTGGAAGCCGGACTCTTTCATGATACTCCCCATGTGTTTATCCATAAAGCGTGGAAATTCGCGCTCAACCTGTTTTTTGCTGACCGTTGGAGCAAGCTGCACGTAGGTATAAATGGCGTTTTCAATCCATTTGGTCATGAAACTCCGTGCTTTATAGTTTTCCAGCGGTATCACCAGATCAAAATACAGGTGAGAATTTGTGGGTACATCCTGAGCAATGCCGGTCACTATCAAGGGCAGTTTTTTTTCAGTTTCGATAATTTTACCCATGGCGTTGTCGATACTTCCAAAGTACTTTTTGGCGGTCGATTCAGTAAGTACGACACTCGCCGGTTCGAGCAGTACTGTAGCCGGATTGCCTTTTAGCAACGGGAACGAAAAGAACGTGAAGAAATTAGTATCAACTTCAATGATCTTCCGTTCGACAAACGATTTGTTTTGGCCCGTTATTAATTCATCGGTCGGGTTTACGCGAACAGCTCCTATGATTTGCCCTTTGAAATCGTTCAGCAATTCGGGCGCATATCGCCCCGATAGGTAGGAGGGCGCAACATCTTTTCTTTCGCTTTTGGTGACCCGCATGACACGGTAGATACTTTTTTCATTTTTGTGGAAATTGTCAACGCTAAACTCATGGCTGATAAAGAGAAAAATCATCAGGCAAACGGTGATACCCGTAGACAAGCCCAACAAATTGACGGTCGAAAAGACTTTGTTGCGAAGCAAATTCCGCCAAGCGATTTTAAAATAGTTCTTTATCACGACTTAAAGTTTTGACTTTCAATTTTTTAAAAAATAATGAAGGGGTATTACGCCATTTGAGGTTTGACAATTTTTCAAAATTTTTCAAATTTGAATACCTGATCATTCACTTCTCAATGATTTCACCGGATTTGCCAGCGCCGCACGAATACTCTGAAAACTCACGGTCAGAAACGCAACGGCCACGGCTACCGCCCCTGCAACTAAGAATATCCACCATTGAATGTCGATGCGGTAGGCAAAATCGGCGAGCCATTGATTCATCACCCAATACGCGACCGGAGAAGCGATGAGGATGGCGATCAGTACCAGTTTCAAAAAGTCTTTTGCCAAAAGACCGGTGATGCCTGCGACGGATGCACCGAGCACCTTGCGGATGCCGATTTCTTTGGTGCGCCGATGCGCTGCGAACGTCGCCAAACCGAACAAACCGAGACAGGCAATCAAAATCGCCAGACCGGCAAATACCATGTATAGGTTGCCCTGCCGCATTTCCGCTTCATAGAGCCGTCCGTAGTCTTCGTCCAGAAAAGCATAATCGAACGGAAAGTCGGGATTGAATTTTTCCCAGGTTTGTTTGATATGTGCAAGCGCCGCTTGGGTGTCGCCGCCCGTTTTCACCGAAATGGAAAACAGGTTGTTTTTTTGCCGGGGAATGAAAAATATCATCGGCACGATTTCCTGGTGCAGGCTCTCGAAATGAAAATCGCGCAGTATTCCGGCCACGTATGCATCTTCGCGGCCGCCGTAGATCAGGCGTTTGCCTACAGCGTCTTGCGCCGATTTCCAGCCGATGGCGCGCACGGCGGCTTCGTTGAGCAGCCAGGCTTGCGTCGTATCGGTCGGGAAATCGCGGGAGAAATAACGCCCCGCCGCGAGCGGAATCTGATAGGTCGGTACGAAGTCCATATCGACGGCCAGCATTTTCAGCGATGCGGTCAGGGGCGACATGGTATCGCCGATTTGTACACTTTTACCGCCGAGTTCGTCGAGCAGGCGCCCTGCGGGCAATCGCGATGAGCGCCCTGCCTGCAGGATATTCGGGTTGGTCAGCAGTTCGTCGCGGAAAGCCTCCCACTTCGGGATGAGCGGGTTGTTCTGAACGAGCGTCACAATGCGCTCTTTGTCTATGCCGAGCGACTTGTGCTGTATGTAATTCAACTGCCGGTAGATCACGACCGTACCGACGAGCAGCGCCACCGATACACCAAACTGCATCACAACCAATATTTTACGCAACGGAGTGGTCCGGTGTCCGCTGCCTTCCGTCACCCCTTTTAAAGCCGTCACCGGCTTAAACGACGACATAAACATGGCCGGATACAGCCCGGCTAAAAGTCCGGTCGCCAGCGCGACTGCGAATAATGCCACTGGAATATACCATACCGACAGGATTGACGGCGCCAATTCCACCTCCAGCGTTTTTTTAAGCAAAGGCAGTGCGACGGCTGCCAACCCGTAAGCAAGGACCGAAGCGCTCAGGGTCAACATGACGCTCTCGGCAAGAAATTGTGCGACAATTTGCCCGCGCTGCGCGCCGGCGGATTTGCGTACCCCGATTTCGCGGGCGCGCCCCAGTGAAAATGCCGTAGACAGGTTGACGTAGTTGATGCCCGCAATGAGCAGGATGATGAATGCGATGAATCCGAACATCCGCACACGGGCGAGGTCGCCGGGCGGCTCCAGTTCGTCGTCGTTGTGGCTTTGGAGGTGAATATCCGTGAGTTTTTGAAGGTGGAGTTGGGTGAATTCGTGGGGTTTCCGCACATTGGTTGCGTCCGGCGGCGGCGGCGGAAATACGTCGTCCAGGAATTTTGGAAACCGCGCTTTCATTTTCTCCGGGTCGAAGTCGCGGGCGGCGAGGAAATAGGTATTAAAGGCGTTGTTGCCGAAGTTGGTCTGCAGGTTTCGCTCCCCATAGAGCACCGAATCGCGCAGGGAGGAAAATGAAAACAGGATATCCGGATGCCAGTGCGAGGCTTCCGGAAAGTCTTTGAACACACCCGTGACTTTGAATTTGAACTGACTGTCGAGCCCCAATACCTGATCGAGCGGGTTTTGATCGCCGAAGTAACGACGGGCCGTGCTTTCCGAAATCGCCACCTGCCAGGGCGCAGCGAGCGCCGAGTTCGGGTCACCGGCCGAGAGTGGCACAGTGAATACTTTGAACAGGTTTTCATCCGCGAAAAAGGCGTTTTGTTCGGTGTAGCGGTTGTTGCTCTCCGTGCGGATCACCGAGCCGAAATTTTTAAGGATGCGCGTAACAGCCTCCATTTCAGGAAAATGCTGCGGCAGCAGCGTCCCGAACGGTGGAGCAATGGCGCTCAGGTGCAGGTTCAGCGAGCCGTCCTGGTTGTGGAAAGTGCGGGTAACGCGCCATATCCGGTCGGCGTTGGTATGATAGCGGTCGTAGCGTAACTCCCCGTCGATGTACAGGGCGATGAGCAGGCAACAGGCCAGCCCGATACCCAGTCCGGCGAGGTTGAGCGCAGCGTGGAGTTTGTTTTTGCGGAGGTTGCGGAGGGCGGTTGCCAAATAATTTTGAAACATAATCAGAAGAAAACCCTATATTTGTCTTGAAAAAATATCCAGCCATGGCACACGAAGAATTGCTCGACGGCAACACGGCTATCGAAGCCATTTACCAAAGTGATTACGAGATAGAACGAAATAAGCCCATGCCAAATCTGATTCACGGCCTCCTTCAAGGCAAAATCAACTCCCTGCTTGACACAGCATACGGTGACAAATTTATGTTCCCCAATGAGTTGAGCCTCGATACTATACCTTCTTCCACCCCCGATATTTGCATTTACCCCAAAAGGAAAGTGAATGTTAAGACTGTGGCTGCCAAAGAAAAAGAAGCTCCGCTTACTACCATTGAAATCTTGTCGCCCAGTCAATCTGTGAATGAACTGATGCATAAAGCCTGGGACATTTATTTTCCGCTTGGCGTCAAATCTGCCTGGATTGTTGTACCTGAATTGAAGGGTATTCATGTCGTGTTGCCAGACGATAAAAACTTCTACTTCAATGCCGGCTCGCTCACTGACCCGGCCACAGGCGTTCAGATTTCTGTTGACAAGGTTTTTGAGGATTTGCTTTAAGATTATCGTCGTTGTATACAGCCCCACACCTCGTGCCGAATTGCTTTCACCCTGGTTATCAGCCTTTTGAAGAAAAAGGGAATTCTTGGGTGTGTTCGCTTTCGGACATTTTTGTGCGGTGGCGAACGACACCATCCGATTCGATAATATCAACAATTGGAAGGGCCAATTTCTCATTTTGGGTACAAATACCTGGATTGCCGTCGGCTGCTGGGCCGTTTCGGTGCTGTCGTTTGTTCAATACAAATCGGTAAGGGTGTTACAGCATTGATCCGCTGTACTACTTTTACCCCGAAAAACTACTTCTATGAGAAAAGCCTTCCTGTTGTTGCTCCTCGCTTTTGGTCTCGCCGGATGCACCGAAAGCCCTAAACCCAGTGCTTCCCAATCCCCAATCCCCATAACCCTTCGCGGCTACTACATACTTGGCGATGAAGTGAATATGCTCCGCAATTGCGCCGACAACAAGCAGTACTGGGTGAACGACGCGACCGGTTTGCTGGATTCGATGTATCAACAGGCCTGCTTTCCCGCGCCGATTCCTTACGAAGCGGTGTACGCTGTTTTGACCGGCACACTTGGCCCGAAGGATTCCATCGGCTTCGCTTCCGAAGCGGACGGCACATTTACCGCCAACAGCGTCGATACGTTGCAGGCAAAAACCATGTTTAATGCCTGCATGCCCTTTGAATTCTGGTGCCACGGCACCGAACCGTTCTGGAGCCTCCAGATTTCGGAGGCCGAAGGCGGTATTTTTCTCAAAAATATGGCTGATGAAACGGGTACCCAGCTTGCATGGACCGAGCCCCGTTCGGACAACACGACTTCATGGGTGTACGAAACAGGCAGCGAAGATGCCCCCTTGAAAATCGTCATTAAAAAGGGTAAATGCAACGACGGCATGTCGGATATCGAATACGGCTATTCCGCAGAAATAACCGTAAGCGGTGAAACCCTGCGCGGTTGCGCGGTGCGGGGCGGCGAAACGGTGCCGCGTCCAGCTAATTGAAAAGGTGAAGAAAATTGAACGGTATTTTATGTCTCACTCTTTTACAAATACTTTCGTTGCGATCCCCCGCTCCGATTCCACCCTTGGATGGAGGTTTAAAAAGTTGATACGCGCTTCTCAACTCCTATCAACCCTCATCAACAAATCAAGTGTTAAAATTCGAAATAATTCTCACTGAAAAGCAATAACAATTCCGCGCCGGCTGTTTTATAGACGAACTTTTAAAATAAAATTCTAAAATCAAAACGGCTACAAACGCCTATGGAAGAAAACTACACACTTAACGCTCTGGTACAATTCGTGTACCGTGAAATGCCAGCCGAAGAAGCCGTGCAAATGGCACATTCGATTGATCAGGACCCTGATCTGCGCGCTGTCTTCGACGATTTGCTGCTGGCAAAAATACAACTCCCTAAAGCCCGGTTCAATCCGTCCCATGCTACCCTGAATAATATTCTGCAATACAGCACAAAAACGGCTTTTGAAGCCTCGCTTTGAACAGCGATCTTCTTCTTCTAAACGAACAACCCTCGTCGTCACCACCGGCGGGGGTTTTGTTTTGTTGATCGAAAAAAACCTGCCGTCGGTCTGCTTTTCAAAAAAAATAGTGAGCAAATCTGAAAAAATGCTGTTCTACTTCCCTGTTCATCGTTCATCGTTCATCGTTCATGTTGTCAACCACCCACCTTACCAAACAATATCGTTCCGCCAACGGCCAGTCGCTCACTGTTTTGGACAATGTGAGTTTTGAACTTGCTCCGGGCGATACCTTTGCCGTCGTCGGGCCGTCGGGCTCCGGCAAAACCACCCTGCTCGGCCTCTGCGCCGGCCTCGACCGGGCCACAAGCGGCTCCGTATCGCTGAACAACATCGCGCTCGACAATCTCTCCGAGGACGAACGCGCCGAAGTACGCAACCGCTACGTCGGCTTCGTTTTTCAAAATTTTCAACTGATCCCCACACTCACGGCGCTCGAAAACGTGATGGTGCCGCTCGAACTGCGCGGCGATTCCAGCGCCGAAACCACCGCCCGCCAATGGCTCGAAAAAGTCGGCCTCGGCAGCCGCCTCGACCACTACCCCGCTCAACTCTCAGGCGGCGAGCAGCAACGCGTGTGCATCGCCCGGGCCTTCTCCAACAGCCCGAAAATCCTCTTCGCCGACGAGCCCACCGGCAACCTCGACGCCGACAACGCCGCCGGCATCGTGGATTTGATTTTTGAACTCAATCGCACGGCGGGCACTACACTGGTGCTGGTGACGCACGACATGGAACTGGCGAAACGAACAGGCAGGATATTGAAATTGAAAGGCGGGAAGATCGAGTCGATGACGGAGAAGGCGGCGGCATGAAATGGCTGAGGTCATTGCCGTTGCGGGCTGGAGACAACAAGCGAAAATACTTGTCCTTCCCGGGCGTATGGGTCCTGTTCGGCGGGGTTACGCTGCTGCTCAATTTTTGGGCGCACTACAACCCTGCCTTTGTGGAACGTTGGTACAGCCGGGGGCTTTTTCAATGGATTCGAGGCGGCGTGGATGCTACCATCGGACAATTGCCCTTTCCTTCTTTTTATTTGTTTTGGGTCAGTTTCGTCGCGTTTTGGATTTGGGTATACCGCCGTCGGCCGAAGTCGGCTGCCTGCAAGCCCAAATTCGGATACTGGTTTGCCCGCATGTTTGGGTTTGCAGGGCTCCTGTACGGTTTGTTCTTTTGGATGTGGGGTTTCAATTATGCCCGGATACCCTTGCCAAAGCAAATAGGCCTGGAACTGCAACCGATAGATTCGACCGCACTCTGGCAGGAACTCATATCCGAAACGAAAGCATTGGATTCCTTGCGTAACGTCTTGGTCGGCAGCGATACCAACGCTTTGAACGATACGCGATTCTGGCCCGACCACGCGGAAGATACCATCCGGGAAGCGGTGGAAAAATGGCTCGCCGCCGAAAATTTCCCGGTCGATGGCAGGGTACGGGGGCGCTTCATCTACCCTGCGGGCACACTTTTCAAATTTGGCGCATCGGGCGTCTATTGGCCGTTTATCGGCGAAGGGAACCTGGATGCAGGGCTTCATCCCTTGCGAAAATTGCCCTCCATGGCCCACGAAATGAGTCACGGCTATGGTTTTTCCGACGAAGGGGTGTGCAATTTTATCGCGTATGCCGCTTGTTCGGAACATCCCAACACATACATCGCCTATTGTGCCCGACTTGATTATTGGAATACCCTCGCAAGTGCTTGTCGGGCAATCGACGGCGGGCGATTCGAACAAGAATTTCGAAAAAACATTCCTGCCGGTATGCTGGCGGATCAACAGGCGATTCGCAGGCAACACCGCAAATACAGAGAGCTGGCGCCGGCCGTCCGGTATCAGGTGTACGATTCCTATTTGAAAGCACAGGGCATTGAATCCGGCATGCTCAATTATGGCGAGGTGCTGATGCTGGTGCAGGCCTGGCGGAAGGCGCGGGGTATTTGAACACGCGAGGCCGTTTCACAAGTTTAAATTTCGACAGGATTGACAGGATTTACAGGATTTTTTCTCCGTAAAAGGGCGTAAATCCTGTAAATCTTGTCAATCCTGTCAAAAAATATTACTTATGAGACATCCTCCATATCATTTTCAGAAACGATTATAGCAAGCGCGAATTAGGGATTTCCTCCCAACTTTGCGGCGACAAAGGCTGCCTGCTGTCATTGTAAACTGCCCACTGATTTGAACCGCGAATTCGTCCTCAATATCCTCCTCCTCGTCTTTATCAACCTGCTGATAAAGCCTTTCTTCATTTTCGGCATTGATCTCACCGTCCAAAACCGTGTCGGCGAAGACTACGGGCTGTATTTCGCGTTGCTCAACCTCACCTATATTTTTCAAATCCTGAACGACTTCGGGATTCAGAATTTCAACAACCGCTACCTCAGCCGGCACCCGCAACTGTTGCCGAAATACTTTCCCAACCTGCTCGCAATCAAAGGTTTGCTCAGCGTATTTTATATCGTACTGACACTGCTTTTGGCCTGGGGTGTTTTCGGTTACAACCAGCGCGAACTGCCATTGCTGATCATCCTGCTGTTGAATGCGGTGCTGGTGCAACTGATTTTTTTCCTGCGCTCCAACGTCTCCGGTCTGGGCCATTACCGGCTCGACAGCATGCTTTCGTCGCTGGACAAACTGCTGATGCTCGCCACCTGCGGCATCCTGTTGTGGGGAAATCTGCCGGGCATCCCGCTCAACATCGAAACTTTCGCGCTGGCACAAACGCTGGCATTGTTGCTCACGGTCGGGGTCGTTTTCTGGCTGTTGCGGCAAAAAGCCGATTTTCCGGTGCGGCCTTCCTGGGCAAAAAACTGGCGAGCCGGTCGTCCGGTCATCTTGTTTTTGCTCCGCAAAAGTTTTCCCTATGCGCTGGTCGTCCTGCTTATGTTTGCCTATACCCGCCTCGACGGGGTACTGCTCGAACGGTTGTTGCCCGACGGGAAAATACATGCCGAGGTTTTTGCGGGCGCCTACCGCTTGCTCGACGCCTGCAATATGTTCGGATTTATGTTCGCATCATTGTTGCTGCCCATGTTTGCGCGGCTGCTGAAAACTGACGGAACAAACGGCATCCGTTCGCTGGCTTCGTTGAGTTTCAACCTGTTGTGGGCGGGGAGTCTGACGCTGGCGACGGTCATCTGTTTCGCTCGCGAGGATTTGCTGCACCTGATGATGCCTTTGCGCGCCTCGGCCTACCGCTGGGATACGTTGGGCGTGTTGATCTGGGCTTTCGTGCCGGTGAGTTTGACATATATTTTCGGTACCCTGCTGACAGCTCATGAGCAATTGCGGGCGATGCATCGTTTTTTCCTGTTCGGCATCGTGCTGAACCTGGCGCTGAACTTTGTGCTGATTCCCAGGTACCAGGCTTTCGGGACAGCCATTGCAGCGGTAGTGACGCAGTCTGCCGTAGCCGGAGGTATGATGTGGCTGTCCGCCCGAACCTTCGGTTTTTGGCCGGGCCGGAATTGGTGGCTGCGCACGACAGGTTTTGCCTTATTCGTGGTGACTTCGAATTGGCTTGTTTTTGAAAAAACGGATTTAAACTGGATCGTGAAATTCGGAACAGGGCTTGCCGCTGGCGCGGCAGGCGCCATTATTTTTGGAATGGCGGATTGGCGGAAGGCAATGCTCTTTTTACGGAAATAGAATGTAAGCCGGAAGCCCGTTCCGGCAACTGCGCATTCGGCACGTCGCCGGAACCGTTCCGCCATATTCCGGCAGATAACGATGATTATTTTGTCCAAATGGTTTATTATATCCAAAGAATGGAACTGTTGAACTGATTTGGCGATGCAGAAGAGCATCAGACGTACCCACCTGCCGAATCAGGTATTGGAACATTTGGGGAAGTTTGAAATCGAATTCGATTAGTTTTAGGCGAACCCCGAAGCGTACAGCACAATCAATTGTATCCCGAAACCAGACTTCCAACAGTGAGATATTCTTTTTGTGTGGAAAGTGGCAGGGCGACGAAAAGGAGTGAAAAAGCGAGAAGGGGGAGATTTGATTTTTTCATTTGGCTCCACCTTATTCCCTTGAAAAGGCTGGTTGAAAAGCACTTAAAATACTCCAAATGCCAATGATTTTCACATTCAAAAACCAAAAATGTATGCAAATTGAATGCAAATAAAAAACGACCTGCAAAGGAAAACCTCTGCAAATCGTTGATAATGAATGTGATCTCGATGGGACTCGAACCCATGACTCCTTGATTAAAAGTCAAGTGCTCTACCGACTGAGCTACGAGATCAAGGTGCTTTTTCAAAAGCGGGTGCAAAGGTAAATTTACATCGGGCAAAATCCAACTCATATCGAAAATTTTTCCAACGAAAATTTGGAATTGCCTTCCCGAAACCCCTTTTAGGAAAATTAGTTTCGGAACGCCGTACCTTTGCGGCACCTTTTAAAACCAAATTTCGTTCATGACCCACCTTTTGACCGCACAATTATAAGACATGGAATCCATTCGGCAAAAACAAATAGGAGAATTGCTCCGGCGCTATTTCGGTATGTTGCTCACCGAAGAGGGCAGCAATATCTATGGGCGCGACAAACTCGTGACCGTCACGGGTGTGAAAATGACCCCCGATCTGCTCGTCGCCAAAATTTACATCAGCGTGTACGGCACCGAAAACAAGCAGGAAGTGATCCTCGAACTGGAGGATAATACCCATCGCTTGCGCCAGGCGCTTGCATCCAAAGTAGGCAAACAAATGCGCCGCTTGCCGGAACTCGAATTTTTCCTCGACGACACCGTTGACGAAATGTACCGCGTGGACGCGCTGCTCAACCGCGTCAGCGACGAGGATAAAAACCTTGGTAAATAGGGGGTTTTGAAAAGGTCATTAAAGTCATTAAGGTCATTTTGATGATCGCTGCAATGAACATTAATGACTTTAATGACCTCTTTAATGACCTCCTTAGTATGAAAATCGGCTTGTTCTTCGGCTCGTTCAATCCAATCCACATTGGTCACCTCATCATCGCCAACTATATGGCGACGCAGACGGATTTGGACAAAGTATGGCTCGTCGTCAGTCCGCAGAACCCGCTGAAACCCAAAAAAACGCTTGCCCGCGATTACGACCGGCTCCACCTCGCCCGATTGGGCATCGGCGACAATCCGCGCTTGCAAGCCTCCAACGTGGAATTCGACCTGCCCAAACCTTCCTATACCGTCGATACGCTGGCTTTTTTGAAAGAAAAATACCCGGAGCGCACCTTTTCGCTCATCATGGGCGGCGACAACCTGGCCTCTCTGCACCTTTGGAAAAACTATGGGCAAATCCTCGCTAACTACGATATCTACGTATACAAACGCCCTGCTTACGACCCGGGCGACCTGGCGGCCCACCCACACATCCGTATCTGTGAAGCGCCGCTGCTCGACATCTCTGCTACCTACATCCGGGAATGCGTCCGAACCGGCAAATCGGTGCGCTATCTCGTGCCCGATGCCGTCTGGGAATACTTAGAAACGAGCAGCCTCTACAAAGGATAAGAAATCTTTGCGGCACCTCCACCGTCTACCGCGGACCGTCTACCGTGGACCGTCATTTAATTTCCGGATAATCAATGCGCTTGCGCAGCGCTTCTGCGAATTGCTTCATTTTAGTGCGGGCCGTATCAGCCATGGATGGCAGGAGGTCCGGATTTTTTTCCAGCCGGGCGATTGGCAGCGCGTAAAAAGTGCTTTTCCCGCTGCTTGCCTTGTGGATGTAGCGCCAGATTGGGATCATGCCCGCATTGGCCGTGGTTACTTTCGGCGAGCCCCTTTGTTTGAGCAAATCCACCTGAAAAAGGATGCCCCCGTCGGTGTTCGGTTGTTGCTGGTTGGAAATGAAATTGCCGAGCGAATAGACTACGATTGCTTTTTTAGTAGAACCATCGGGCATTTTGACGCTCTCCGTGCGGATGGGTTGCACCACGTGCGGGTGCGCCCCGATGACCATATCCGCCCCGTTGCGGATGAGGAATTTTGCCAGGCGTCGTTGCTCGTCATTTTCCTTCAACTGGTATTCCAGCCCCCAGTGCATCACAGCAATGATAAAGTGAGGTTTGCGGGCGCGGGCTTCGGTCAGGTCTTTTTTCATCTGAACGGTATCGATCAGATTGACGATGGTGGGCGCATCGGTCGGCACGCCATTGGTGCCGTAGGTATAATTCAGAAAGGCCAGTTTGAAGTTGTCCTTGTACATCATCAACGGATAAGAAGAACCCCGGTCGGTGGCGTTTTTGAACGTTCCAGTCTGGTGGAAACCCAGCTCGCGCAAGGTATTGACGGTACTTACCACGCCCGCGCCGCGGCTGTCGTTGGAGTGGTTGTTGGCCGTCACGAGCAGATCGAAGCCCGCTTCCTTGAGCGCCGCAGCAAGGTCGTCGGGGCTGCGGAACATAGGGTAACCGTTGTAGGGCGGTTTGCCGGGCAGGGTGAGTTCGAGGTTGCCGATGGCGAGATCTGCGCGGTCGAGTATGGGCTTTACGTATTTAAAACAGGGGGAATAGTCGTATTTTTTACCGGCCACGACCTCCGCGCTTTTTATTTGCGGCGCATGCCCCATGATGTCGCCGGCGAAAATAAGGCGCAGCGTGTCGGTTTGGGCAAAGGCGATAAAAGGGAGCAGAAAGAGCAGCGTGGTGAGGGACAATGTGCGACTTTTCACCCCCCTGCCCTCCTCGAGGGGGGACTTCTGCTGCGCTGCGCTGCGCAAACGCGTCGTCAGAGCGGCGTAGCCGCGTTCAAGTCCCTCCCCGAGGGGAGATTTCTGCTGCGCTGCGCTGCGCAAACGTGTCGTCAGATCGGCGTAGCCGCGTTCAAGTCCCCCCTCGAGGGGGGCAGGGGGGTGAATCACATGCTGAACGCATTTCCCGAACAGTACAGAAGATGCATTCCGAAACGGCAACAGGTTTTTAAGAATTATCAATCTCATACTTTCTAAAATTACAGGCAAAGAAAGCGCAAATTTTCCCAACTTTGAACCCTCAATTTATCACATTCCAATGACAAGAGGATTTATTCAGATGCTGATGGTGGTCGCCGCTTTTCTCATCGGCGGCTGGCTCACCTACCGTTTTTTTGTTCCCCAATCCCGATCCGTAGAAGACGCCTCGGTTTTGCTGGAAAAAATACAAGCCGTGACGAAACTGATTACGGTGGAGGGGCAATTTTCCGAAATCTACAATTACAGCGAATCGGACGGCTACATGCTCAACTTGTGGGACAAAAAAGTGCTCGTCCGGGTGCGGGCTACGGTGTCTGCCGGTTACGATCTGGAAAGACTGCACATCGAGGCCGATCCTGCGACGAAAACGGTTCGGATGAGTGCATTGCCGGAGCCTCAAATCCTGAGCATCGACCATACCCTGGACTACTATGACATTTCGGAAGGATATTTTACCTCCTTTACCCCGGAAGATTACAACCGCATCAACCAGCGCGCCAAAGACCTTATCCGGGAAAAAGCGCAGGAAAGTGCGCTGTTACCGGCTGCTCAGGAGCAAGCCGACAAAATGCTCGAACTTATCCGGTTCATGGTGGAAAGTGCCGGATGGAAGCTGGTTATCGCCGGCAATCCTGTTAATTTTAACGAATAATGCCGCGAAACGACACTTTTGCCACCGGGCTGTTCGTTGATTTGAAACTTTACCTACTTTTGCAAAACCTTGCCGGCAGGCGCCGTTTTTTTGAAAAACAGCAACCTGTTTTCGAAAAAAGTCCGAATGCCCGAAGCCGCATGTCCGGCACAAACCATCTAACATTCATCGTCTGAATAACTATGAAACAATTATTTACCCTCGCACTTTTTCTTATTACGGTTGCAGCTGCTGCAGCGCAAAATGCCGAAGCGAAACCGCCGGCCCCCAACACCGCTGCCAACGATGCCGTTGCCCGCGAAGCCACCGATCTCCTTGTGGCAAAATACAGCCTCAATGCCGACCAGGCGAAAGAAATGTACACCGTTCAGCAACGCAAACAACGCAACCTCGGCGAAATAGCCCCGCTGCAAACCAGCAACCGCAGTTTGTACCTTTCCAAATTGGAAAGCCTGCAAAAAGGAACCTTATCGAGCATCCGCCGGCTGCTGCGCACCAAAGAGCAGGTCGATTTGTACAATAAAACGCAAGCCGATGTGCGCACCCAGCGCAGCGAAAAACGCAAGGAACTATCGACGAAAAACCAGTCGAAAGATGATGTGCAGGCTGCGCTGCTGGAGATTTATGCCGAATAACAAAGGATGCTTCGCGGCAAAGAAGCATTAAATAGCCCCTTTTTTTGCTATTTACCCGCTATTTTACACCAATTTACAATAACTTCATTTGCCCTTTCCGTACTTGCTCCTAACTTGCGCCGACAGACAAAATTTTTCAAACACCCAGCCCATTCGCCATGCTCATTTTTGCCGTGCGGCTCATACTGGAAGAAAACGGGAAAATACTTTGCCTCCGGCAAACCAAAAAAAACGGTGGCCGCTTTTCGCTGATTGGCGGCAATGTAGAGGAGCACGAATTCGCCCGCGAAGCGCTGGCCCGCGAAGCTTCGGAAGAAGCGGGTATCCATGTGGAGCCGGAAGACCTTTCCCTTGTACACGTGTTGCACCGGCACAAATTGAAGAAGGACGAAACATTACTTGTGTTGTATTTCAAAGCCGCCCGGTTTCACGGCGAACCGGAGTCGCTGGAGCCAAAAAAATTCAAAGACGTAGCCTGGTTGCCCATCAATAACCTGCCGGAGGACGTATCCAAACCAACCCTGCACGTGCTGCATCGTATCAGGCAGGGAGAAATTTATTCCGAATTCCCGGCACGCGGCAAAGTCCTGGCGTTTTGGGAACAGTTCGGCAATAAATGGGCAGGGTTTTCCGATTTTTAAGCGCAGCGGGAATGAATTTATTGGAAAGGGCGCGAATTGAGGGCTCTTCCAAACTTTCTATAAATCTTCCTGTTCTTTGCGGTTAATCTGCCACTATGGAACTGTTTTACCGCGAATTCGGCCTGGGCAATCCCGTCATCATCCTGCACGGTTTGTTTGGCTTTTCCGACAACTGGCAAACCATCGCCAAGGGTTTGGCCGATCAGCACCTGGTCATTACGCCCGATTTGCGCAACCACGGCCGTTCGCCGCATGTACCCGGCCACACCTATCCTGAAATGGCCGAGGACATGAAGGCTTTTATGGAAGCGCACTGGATGTTTTCCACAGCCCTCGTCGGTCACAGTATGGGAGGCAAAGTTGCCATGCAACTCGCCCTCTCGCATCCCGACCTGGTGGAGCGCCTCGCAGTGGTGGATATTGCACCGGGCCGCGCAGCAGACAACCATTCTTCCATTTTTGACGCCTTGCAAGGCATGGATTTGTCGAAAATAAAAACCCGCCAGGAAGCGGAAGCCTATCTTTCGGAACAAATTCCCGATATGGGTACCCGGCAGTTTTTGTTGAAAAATATTACCCGCGAGGCCGATGGCAGCTTCACCTGGAAAATGAATCTTCCCGTCCTGCGGCAACATTTCGACGACATACTGGCGCCTGTTGAAGGCATGGATCCGTTCGACAAACCCGTTCTTTTTGTACGCGGCAGCCGTTCGGATTATATCAAAGACACCGATTTTCCGTTAATTAAATCCCTGTTCCCGAAAGCCGAAGTTGTGACGGTGGAAGGGGCGGGACATTGGGTACATGCGGATAAGCCTGCGGAGTTGCTGGCAATCCTGAAAAGTTTTTTAAACCCATGATAAAAAGACAAGTGGCCGGACATTGGATTTTTTGACATTTGATAGAATCATTGGCTACCGGGGCCCGGCGTCTAATTTCAGTTGATTTTGTCCAACTCCCTAACAACTTTAGATTTTAAAAAAATTATGAACAATATACGCAGTTTTCTCACCCTCTCTCTCCTCACCCTCTCACTACTCTCACACGGTCAGGGTAAGTATTTCGACATCTCCAAAAACCTCGAAATTTTCGCCAATGCCTACAAAGAGCTCAACCACTCCTACGTGGACGAACTCGACCCGAGTAAGGTCATGCGCGCCGGTCTCGATGCGATGCTGGGCGACCTCGATCCCTATACCAACTACATTTCCGAAACGGATATTGAAGGCTACCGCATCCAGTCCGACGGCAAGTACAACGGCATCGGCGCCGAGGGCAAACAGATGGGCGATTATGTGGTCATCACGGAGATTTACGAAAAAAGCCCCGCCCAAAAGGCCGGCCTGAAAGTCGGCGACGCCATTCTGACAGTGGGCGGTCAAAGCGCCAAAGGCAAAAATGAAAGTCAGTTGCTGGAGTTTATGCGCGGTTTCCCGGGCACGAAATCCGACTTGCAAATCCGCCGACCGGGGGAAAGCAAAGAACTGAAAATTACCCTCGAACGGGAAGAAGTTGAAATACCGAACGTGCCGCATTTCGGTATAGTGGCCGAAAATATCGGTTATGCCAACCTGACAACTTACACACGCGACGCGGCTGAAAATGTAGCCAATGCGCTGACAGACCTGAAAACGAAAAACCCCGGGCTGAAAGGCTTTATCCTCGATTTGCGCGGCAATGGCGGCGGCCTGCTCAACGAAGCCGTCAATCTGGTCAATGTGTTCGTTCCGCGCGGCGAATTCGTCGTCAGCACCAAAGGCAAGGTACCCGAATGGGACAATATGTTTCGCACCCTCAACAACCCGACAGACAAGGACATCGCTGTCATCGTGTTGATCGACAAATGGAGCGCTTCGGCCAGCGAAGTCACTTCCGGCGCTTTGCAGGACCTCGATCGCGCCGTGATCATGGGGCAGCGCAGCTACGGCAAAGGATTGGTACAGAACATGAAAGACATCGGCTACAACGCAAAAGTGAAACTCACCACCGCCAAATACTACATCCCTTCCGGACGTTGTATCCAGGCTGTGCGTTATAAAAACGGCGAGCCGGTCGACATTCCCGAATCGGAGCGTGCCCAATTCAAAACCCGCAACGGACGCATCGTATATGACGGCGGCGGCATCAAACCTGATGTGGTATTGCCCCACGACACCGCGACCGGCGTTGTAAAGGCTTTGCTCGATCAGTACATCATTTTCGATTACGTCACCCAATACGCACTCAAACACAAGAGCATCGATTCGGTGGAGGTGTTTTCATTCGCCGATTGGGACGACTTCAACAATTTCGTGCAAAGCAAAAATTTCGACTACGAAACCGTCACTGAAAAGAAAATCAAGGAGTTGACGACGATTGCATCGAGCGAAAACCTCCCACTTGGCGCTGATTTATCCGCCCTGGAAAACAAGGTCAAGACGGAGAAAAAAGGCGAATTGGTCAAAAACAAGGCCCGTATCCTGCATGAGATCGAACAGGAGATCGTGGGTCGCTACTACTATCAGCGCGGTAAAGTGCGCAAAAACCTGAAAAACGACCCCGAAGTGGATGAAGCGGTAAAACTGCTCAACGACCCGGGGCGTTATAAAGCGATTCTGGCGGGAAAATAAATTGGTTATCGGTTATCAGTTATCGGTTCTTTGTAAACCGGTACCGGTAGGACAGCGAATCCAATCACCATTGTTAAGATTTCCTAAAAACGCTTTTAATTCAAAACATGCGGCTTACATTTGAAGCCGCTTTTGGAAACAAAATATTTTCTCACACGTAAAAATTTTCTGAAACTCATGAAAAAAGCGATTTTTTTACTGTCGTTTTTCTTCGCGCTCGGCATCGCTACTGCTAATGCACAGTCCTGCTCCAGCGCCTCCGCTTCTAAATCATGCTGCGCAAACAAAGCAGCCAAAGCTGCTGCTTCCGATGCTTCTATCGAAAAACGCCAGGCAGAAGACGGAACGGTCTCCTACGTTCGTAAAGAAACCGATACGCAAGGCAACGTGAAATTTGTCAGCGTTCAGTACGACGAAAAAACGAGCACGTTTGTAAACGCTGCTCCGAAATCGGCTGTCATCGCTGTTGAAGACAAAGAAACTTCCACAAAGAAAGCGGCTGCTTGTTCCTCTGCGGAAAAGAAAGCCTGCTGCACTTCGGGCGCTTCCGCCGGCAAAGCGTGCTGCGCTTCCAAATCTGCCAAGGCATCCACTGCCACGGTAGCACCGGAACAGAAATAAACAACCTTATCTCTTTAGGGATTATACACAGCGCCACTACGGATTGTCCGTAGTGGCGCTTCTTAATTTTTGTCAAAAAAAAATCAATCTACTTGTACAAGTTAAAAATTAGTCTTAGGTTTGTCCCAGTTTTCATTTGGTTTTTTGGGGTTTATTAGCCGTCGATGCGCAAGCATCGGCGGCTTTTGTTTAATATGAACCGGTTGAAAAGGGCAAAAATTTGTAATATGACTTTTTTCACCCTCCTCAATATCAACCAGTTCAAAAATTCACGGCCAACCGCCCGAATACCCGTAAGCCGTTGCCGCCCATTTGCACCGCGTCCCAGGGGCCGCCGGTTTCGTTGTTGAATGCCCAATCGGATGCTACTTTTACGTACCCCAGATCAGGGTGAACATTGGCGAAATTGTCTACACCGACATTGAGCGTCAGGTGATCGTTGAATTTCCAGCCTGCATAAATATCCGGTACGAGTTTCCCACCGTAGATATATTCATCCGGCACATACCTTTGGCCGTCATTGGTGGGTACCATCGGATCGATGCCCAGGCCGTCTTCGCCGTAGCCGAGCAGGGTGGTTTCGCCGAAATATGTCAGCCGTATGCCGGCGGTCAGTTTCCCGATGCCATATTCGAACGTAGCAGCCATTTTTACCGGCGGCGCCGAGGCGAGAATGAAAGTCTGTTCCCGGTCGCTGAGAAATGTTTCTGCATTGCCGGCGAGTTGACTCGGCACATTGATCTTGTCGATGGTCATATCCTGAAAATTGGCTGTCAATAAGCCCCGGAAGTGACCGTTGGGCATTCGTTTGTTGTAATCCAGCACAATGTCGATGCCTTTGTTGGTCGTATTTACGGCATTCGCAAAGAACTGGGCAAGGCTCACATTCAGGGTTTTAAGTGCATCTGTGAAAACCGGGTTGAGCGTGGTGTCGTCGGCACTGAACTGACCGGATAACACGACCCGATCCTTCACCTGCACCCAGTAACCATCCACTGTAACCGCCAATTCCCGGACGGGTCTCCAGGTGAATCCGATACTGGCGTTCACTGATTTTTCTTCTTTCAATTGCGGGATTCCTGCTGCTTCGGTGATCGGGCTGTTGTTCGGAGCGATCTTCACTTCTGCGATCTGGCCGCCCTGCACGGTGGTGAAGGTGCTGCTGAAGTTGATTTGTTGCAACGATGGCGCCCGGAAACCGGTGCTGGCAGAGCCCCGCAGATTAAAATTGTCGGCCAGTTTGTACCGCATTGCTAATTTACCGTTAATCGTGGAGCCGAAATCGCTGTAATTTTCAAAGCGCCCTGCGAGACCTACGAGAAATTTTTCCGTCACGTCCAATTCCAGGTCGCCATAGACGCCCACGCAGGAGCGATTTTCGTCCGCTTCATCGGAGGGTTGGTAACCCGGAAAACCCTGTGCGCCGGATGCTTTATCTGCATCGTAGTTGGCATAAGAAGCCTCTTCCCCTGTATAAAGCTGGTAGTTTTCGTAGCGGAATTCGCCGCCAAAAGCGATATTGAGACCGCTCATCGTATACGGAAGGAATTTGCTGAAATTCAGGTTGGTGGTGTTCTGCAGAAATTTGAAGCCACCGTCGTCGAAATGGGTCTGGTCGGGACCCAGGCCTGCGTTGAAGGTTTTATCGCCAAAAAAATGGAAGTTGTTGTAGCCGGTCGTATTGCTGGCATCCCAGCTCCAGCTTTCGCCGAACTGACCATCCAGACCGGCTGTGAAAGACACATCCTGTATCTCCGTCTGGATGTGCGGATTGTAGTAGTTTTCCCCGTCAGTCGATTGTTTGATAATTCCCGGCACTTCGATCAGGTCGCCGTTGTCGGTCGGGAAACGTTCCGGGCGTGCCGAGAAATTGCGCGTGAAAGCGTAGGCATCCGATTCCTTGCGGTTGAAGCCGCCGAAGGTGTAAAAACTGAGTTGGTCGCCATCCTTCAACGGGACTTCCGCATTGAACATCCCGCCGAAATTCTGCATCGAGGCATCGCCATGCGCCCGGCGGTAAATGTTTACGGGCAGTTCGCCGTCCATTTCCTGGCGGAAAGTTTTGCCCTGATTGGCATAGTTAAGTGTCAGGTTGACGAAGCCGCCGCGGTTGCCGAGCGGCAGGCCGTAGTTCGCACCGATCGAGTAGAGCAAACCGTCGAATTTGTTGCCGTCTTCATATTCATACTGACCGATTTCGGGCTTTTGCGCCGGATTGTATTTGGAGTCATAATAGCCTGAAAACCCGAAGTCTGCGCTGAATTGGCGCACATTTTTTTTCAAAATGATATTCATCACGCCGGCGATGGCATCGGAGCCGTACTGAGCGGAAGCGCCGTCGCGCAGGATTTCCACGCGGTCGATGGATTGCACGGGAATGGCGCTCAGGTCGGTGCCGGAGTTGCCGCGGCCGCGGGTGCCGAACACGGAGACGAATGCCGTCTGGTGGCGGCGTTTGCCGTTCACGAGCACCAGCGTCTGGTCGGGGCCGAGGCCGCGCAGGGTAGCGAGGTCGATGTGGTCGGCGCCGTCGGAGCCGCTTTGTTTGTTGTAGTTGAACGACGGCGCAGTGTAGTTGAGCAGCGACGTCACATCGGCCCTCGCAGTAGTGAGCGTCGCGGCGCCTACGTTGATAACGTCCACCGGCACAGCCGTTTCGGTCTGGGTGCGGCTGCCGCGCCGCGAGCCTACGATCACAATTTGATCGAGCAGGTTGTCGTCCTGCTCCATCGCGATATTCACTTCGGAGCGCCCGTCGGTGACCACTTCCTGCGTGGCGTAGCCCGTATAAGCAAATACGATGACCGCGTCGGGACGGCTGTATTTCAGGGTGTACGTGCCGTCAGGAGCGGTGGTGGTACCGTTGGTGGTGCCGCGCTCGGTAATGGTGACGCCGGCAAGGGCTTCACCGTTTTCGTCGGTGACCTTGCCTTTGATCGTGTTCTGGGCGGATACGGCGCCCAGACCTGCGAGGAAAAAAAAGAGAATGAAGAGCTGTTTCATACAAATCAAAGTGGGTTGAGTGAAAAGAATGGGTGGAAAGATGGAGGCGGGAAATGTGGCGAAGTTAGGGCACGATGCTTTGTTATTAAAACGGTTTGTTGTTGGTTTACGCGTAATTTCAATGATTACTTCAATTCAACAGGTAGCACATGTATGGAGAAGTCTTTGACATACGATTTCACTTCTTGCGTTAGCGGGTTCTTTGTCTGAATAATTACAGTTTTCAATTTTTCACCCGGTTCGGTGCAGCGATAATTGAAATGAGCAACACCGTCTTTGACGCTCAGCTCCTGATCGTTCACACGAATGCGGATATTATCGGGCTGGGAAGTGTAAGTAGCAAGAAAAATGTCCGCCTCATATAATTCGCCCACCCTGGGCGCAGCATTTTTTGCAGAAATCATGGGTGTAAATGCGTCAAATACTATGTCGATGATGCAGCCTTGACTACTAAAATAGTGTAAAACAATTGACTTCGCTTCTTCGGTTCGGGTCATGATATTTTCCAATGCCAGCAAGGCTTCATCCTGTTTGGAAGTTGATAAAAATACCGGAAGCCAATTTTCCGTCGAAAGTGTATCAGAGAGCAGGAAGTCAGGGATAGAAGTTGTAATTGCAGGATCATTGCTGACGAGCGAAATCAGTGAATCGCGTAAAAGCGAAGTCTCTTTTTGAAGCCATGTAATCTGATCCGGGTGCAGCACATTTTGTCCCGGTCTTGCTGACTTTGCATTTAATAATTGGGACTTCATAGCATTCAATTGACCGTTGAATTTGTCCACCATTTGGTCAGCATGCCGTGCCATCAAATCAAATTTCGCTTTTTTTTCATTCGGATATGCACCGGCCAAATTGCTAATTTCCGACTTAGTTTGGGCGCAATGTTTATTGACAATTTGCCTGGCAGCAATCATTGTCTTTACCGTGGCTTCATTCAACAACCGGCTCCGGTCATGCACCTTTTCCCAAACAATCCACCCCGCCAAACTCAAAATCACGATCCAAAAAAACAAGTGCCAGCCAAAGCGTTGAAAGAAAGAAGATTGTGCCATATGTAGAGTTGGATTTTAGAATGTAAAACGTATGCTGTTTGTAAAAATTCTACCTGCCCACCTCGCTATTTCATGCTAATTTTGCCCAAAGTAAAATCCGCAGCAACCAGTAACCAGTAACCAGTAACCAACAACCAACAACATGTTTCGCTACGAACATCCCGAATATCTCTGGCTCCTTGCAGCCGTGCCCTTGCTGGCGCTGCTGCTGCTGGTCTATTGGTTTTGGCGAAAAAATGCTTTGACGCGCCTGGGCGATGTGGAACGTGTGATGCCGGGGTTTTCAAAAGCCGGATTCTGGCTGAAAAGTACAATGCTCGCGCTCGGTTTGGCATTGCTCGCCATTGCATGGGCCAATCCGCAGCTCGGCGCCAAAAAACAAACCGTCACGCAGGAAGCCTCCGATGTGTTCATTGCGCTCGATATTTCGCAGAGCATGTTGTGCCAGGACGTAAAGCCCAGCCGCCTCGAACTCGCCAAAGCTTTTACACAAAAACTCGTGCAGACGCTCGAAGGTGAACGCATCGGTCTCATCTTTTTTGCCGGCAATGCCTTTATGCAGATGCCGCTTTCAGCAGATTACTCGTTCATCCTCCAGAGCATCCGGAGTGCGACACCCGATCTCATTACCGAGCAGGGAACCGCTATTCCGGCGGCTATCGAACTGGCACAGCAGTCTTTCGGCTACGAACCCGGCGGCGGGCGGGCTATCGTACTCGTCACCGACGGCGAAGACCACGACGAAGGCGCCGTGGGAAAAGCCGACAAGGCGTTCGACGACGGCATCGTCATTTATGCGGTCGGCGCCGGCACCCTTGGCGGCGGCCCGATCCCGGCAGGTGGCATCGACGCCTCGCAATACAAACGCGACGAGAAGGGCGAAATCGTGCGTACGCGACTGAACGAAAACCTACTCCGCCAACTCGCCCTTGCCGGTGGCGGGCAGGCGTTCAACATCAGCCAGGGCGATGCGGCCATTTCCTCCCTGCGCCGCGAAGTGGACAAACTGCAAAAACGGGAACTGGAAGTGCGCTCCTATGCCGAATTCGAGTCGTGGTATCAGTGGTTTTTGCTGCCCGCGTTCTTGTTTTTTTTGCTGGAAGTTTTGATTTCATTCAGAAAAAGAAATTGATTGTCAGATGATTGGAAATTTAATGCGGTTCAACCCCACCCCCGACCCCTCCCCCACAGGGAGGGGAGACGTAGCGTACACCACGACACCTTTTGCGTTCTCTGCGGAACGCTCTACGTCTCCCCTCCCTGTGGGGGAGGGGTCGGGGGTGGGGTTGATACTCTTCCTCTTACTCCTTTCAATCCCACCCCTCTCCGCCCAATCCTCCCACCAGCACCTGCGCAACGGCGACGCGCAGTACGATCTTGAGCATTACAAAGAAGCGGAAAAACACTACCGCAATGCCGCCGACCTGAAATACGGCGATCCCCTGGCGCAATACAACCTCGGCAATGCACTCTACCAACAGGGCAACTGGGAAGATGCAGCCGTCCGTTTTGAGCAGGCCGCCGGCGCTGCGCCCGATGCGGCGCTCAAGGCCGATGCCCTGCACAATCTCGGCAATGCGCAGCTGAAGCAGCACAAATTCAGGGAAGCGGTGGAAGCCTACGAAAAGAGCCTGCGCCTGCGACCCGGCGATGCGGAGACAAAACGGAATTTGCAAATGGCTAAAAAGAAACTTAAAGAAGAACAGCAGCGCCAGCAGCAGGAACAACAAAAACAAAACCAGCAGCAGCAAGACCAAAACCAGCAACAGCAAGACCGGGATCCAAAAAATCAGCAGAATAATCATCAGGATCAAAGCCAGCAACAACAGGACCAGCCTCAGCAACCCAACCAGGGACAACCGCAGCAGGAACAACAACCCGTCAATAACCGGCAAAAGTTAAAAAAAGAAGAAGCCCGCCACCTGCTCGAAACGGCTATCGGACCGGAAGATCAGAAAAACACCCGCAAGTACCGTGAATTGCGGCAGCAACCTAAAGCGAGCGGGAAAGAAAAGGATTGGTAATTGATTTCAATTACTTTCGTCGCGCTACCCGGAACCCCACGCTGCCATCCCTAAAATCGGGGTAGCGGCTGCTTCGGTTGGCGATGCGCAGGTGTTTGCCGCTGTTGTTCCAGGAGCCACCGCGCAGGCAACGGGTTTCGCCTGAATCCGGCCCGGCAGGGTTTTGCGCGTCGAGGCTTGCAGCGTAAAAATCTTTGTCGTACCAGTCGTGGCACCATTCCCATACATTTCCACAGCAGTCGTAGATGCCGAGTGCGTTGGGGCTTTTTTGGCCTACTGCATGCGGGTGCCGCGATGCATTGCCGGAATACCAGGCAAGCGCCCCGGGCTGGTCGGCGCCAGCGTATTGTTCTCTTTTAACCCTTTTTCCACCTGCGGCAGCATATTCCCATTCCGCTTCGGTTGGCAGGCGGTAACCATTGGCAGCCAGGTCAATAAGCACGCTGTCGTTTTGAAAACCATAGACTTTTTGCAGGCCCGATTGTTCGCTGAGCCAGTTGCAGTATTGTGCGGCATCGATCCAACTGACATGTATGACGGGGTAATCACTTTGTTCAGCAGGGCGCAACCGCCCGATCTCGGTATGCCGCCAATCGACACTTTCCCGCTTGTGCCAACCGAGGCTGTCCCAGATGTAACTGCCTTCCCCGCGTTCGGCATCGGTACGGTAAGCCGTCGTTTCGGCGAAAACCTTGAATTGCGCCACGGTCGTTTCGGTTTTGGCAATGAAAAAATCGCTGAGTTGAACGGTATGAACCGGTCGTTCGTCCACGTCGCCCGAAGTGTCGCCCAGTAAAAATGAACCGCCTTTTACAAAAAGCATTTCCGGTTGGCTGTGTGCCGACATGGGGAAGCAACAAATCGCTGCAAGGACAATGCGTTTCATTTTTTTAAGAAAAATAATCACCCATGCGCGATGACTTGCGAACGCCGGGAGAAAAACTTCAACAGGGCCTGCACGTAAGGTTGGTCGGTAGCAAGGCTCAGAAAATCCGCTCCGGCGCGGCGAAATGTACTTTGTGTCGCGGCTAAGTGCGTATCGAAGGTTTGCGCGTATTGCTGCCGCAGGCGAAAACTGGTGGTATCCACCCAGATTTGTTTACCCGTTTCCGCATCGGCGACACGCAGCACGCCGATATCCGGAAGGCTGCGTTCGAGTGCGTCCCATACGTGGATGCCGATGCAGTCGTGCTGCCGGGCCAATACCCGCAGCGCTTTTTCATATCGGTCATCCAGATAATCGGACAGGATAAAACACACGCTGCGTTTGCGCAAGGCATTGTGTATGAATTGCAAAGCGCCGGCGATATCGGTACCGCGCCCGGTCGGTCTCGCGTTCAGGATTTCCCGGATGATGCGCAGGATGTGTTGTTTCCCCTTGTGGGGCGGAATGAACAATTCGATATGGTCGGAAAACAGCATGACGCCCACTTTGTCGTTGTTGGCGATTGCAGAAAAGGCGAGCACGGCGCAGAGTTCGGTCAGGTACTCCTCTTTAAACTGGGTATGGCTGCCAAAAACCGCCGATCCGCTGATGTCGACCAGCAACATCACGACATTCTCGCGTTCTTCTTCAAACACCTTGACGTACGCTTCGCCCGTGCGGGCCGTCACGTTCCAGTCGATGGCCCGCACGTCGTCGCCGGGCTGGTATTGCCGCACTTCGCTGAACGACATGCCCCGCCCTTTGAAGGCGCTGTGGTAGCCGCCCGTAAAAAGATGGCTGCTCAGGCCCCGGGCTTTGATTTCGATCTTGCGGACTTTTTTGAGCAGGTCGGAAGAATCCATTTTAGATGGTTATTGGTTATCGGTTGTCGGTTATTAGTTCTTAGTTGACTTGTCCTGAAATAAATTGTCAGAGAACCAATAACTGATAACTAATAACCGATCACGGTATAACGATTGTCCCCAAAATTTTGGCAATAATATCCTCCTGTGTGATGTTTTCTGCCTGTGCTTCGTACGTCAGGCCGATGCGGTGGCGCAGCACGTCGGGGCAAATGGCGCGTACATCATCGGGGGTCACGTAACTGCGGCGGTCGAGGAAAGCCACTGCCCGGGCAGCGCGCGCCAGCGAAAGGCTGGCCCGCGGAGAGGCGCCATAAGTAATGAGTGGCGCCAGGTTGGGCAAACCGAATTTGTCGGGTGTCCGTGTGGCAAATACGATATCGAGGATGTATTGTTCGATTTTTTCGCTCAGGTAAATTTTTGTCACCGCCTGCCGGGCGCGCAGCAGCGTTTCAACCGAAACGACCTTTTTCACACTCGGTTCTTCATCGTTGAGAAAACGGCGGATGATGCCGCGTTCCTCTTCCTGCGTGGGATAACCGATCTTGACCTTCAGGAGAAAACGGTCGACTTGTGCTTCCGGCAGCGGGTAAGTGCCTTCCTGTTCGATTGGGTTTTGTGTGGCCAGCACCAGAAATGGCTCCTCCAGCCGGAAAGTCTCGTTGCCGATGGTCACCTGCCGCTCCTGCATGGCTTCGAGCAGGGCGCTTTGTACTTTGGCCGGTGCGCGGTTGATTTCGTCGGCCAACACGAAGTTGGCGAAAATCGGTCCTTTGCGCACGGTGAACTCGCCTTTGGCGGGGTTGTAAATCTGTGTGCCCACGACGTCGGCGGGCAACAGGTCGGGTGTGAACTGAATGCGCCTGAATGTAGCGTCCACTGCCTCGGCCAGCGTTTTGATGGCCAGCGTTTTGGCCAGCCCGGGCAGACCTTCCAGCAGGATGTGACCCTTGGTGAGCAAGCCGACGAGCAGGCGGTCGATCATGCCTTGCTGACCGACGATGACTTTTGAGGTAGCCGCCGCGAGTGGTTCGAGGAATGCGCTTTCTGTCTGGATATACCGGCCCAGCGCTTCTGTCTCCGTATGTTGATTCATGGAAAAATGGTTGGTCGTGTGCGTTGTAGTGCGCTTAGTAACGCAGAGGGTGAGGTTTTGGGGTACAACGCACCGGTTTTTTTCAAAAGATGGAGCAAGTCCCTACTTTTTTAAGTAAATGTAGTGTGATTTGGTCGATATCGACACGCTGTCACCTGCTCTTTCAAATCCGTTTTGTCGTAAAAAATCCTGCATTTCCGCATCGCAGTTCCGATCTGTCAGCGCATACCGGCTTGTGGCAAAGTTGCGCGTCAGCTCCAGGTGATGAAATCGTTGCAGGTAAGTATGCGCGTGCAGATTTTTCATCAGCGCGTCGCACACAGCCACCTTTTCGCCCTTGGGAATGACTTTTTGGATGTAGGGCAAGTCGTGCAGCAAGGCCTTTTCACGCCCCGGTTTTCCAAACAGAAAGAGGACATACCCGCCCAAAACGAACATTGCTGCAATCGAAAACACGCGGAGTCTTTCAAAAAACCGGGCTGTTCGCGCTCCCGGCTTTTCAAGCCCTTCGTGCAGCAGCGGCAGGCAGTAATACCCCGCCGCCAGCGCAAACATCGGCAGGCCGGCGATGATGTACATGCCGCTCTGGCGGGCGCTGGCGATGAGCGGCAGTGTGGCCGAAAGGCCGGTGAGCAAAAATAAAAGGCTGATTTTCCACGCAGTTTTAGTGAGGCGGTGACTCGAAGTCACCGCCTCACTATGTGTCGCAACCGGTCGTTTTTTTCCTGAAGCAAAAAAAGCGATCAGTGTCACCACGATTAAACCCGCCAATTCTTTTGCCAAAATGATAAAAATCGAAAGCCGCGCCCAGCCGGTCAGCGCTGCGTCTTCCCGGGTGCCGGAAATGACCACACCCAGTCGTTTTTCCCAATAATTTTCAAAGTACGTGCGTGCATCGGGAATCAGCGCCAGCATGAGGGTGAATAACCCTGCGGCAACAATGCCAAGCCAGGTGGATTGGAGAATGCCCCAAAACATGCGGAGATTTGACAACTTTTCAAAAGTTGTCAAATCTTGGGCTGGTACCTTCGCACTACCGGTCAGACGACTCCAAGTCGTCAGACCAGTTGCGGCAAATAAAAAAGGCACAGCTACAGGGTACAACGCCACCGGCCCCTTGGTCATAAAACCAAGGTAGACACAGACTCCGGCGAGGGTCATTTTAAACCGGACTTTGTTTCCGGAAAACACACCGTCCAACGCGCACCACAAGGCTAAAAGGCAGAAAGTCAGCAGGTTGTTGTCCATCAGGTTGTTCGGATTTCCCCAAATAACCGTCGGGATAATGTACCAGAGCAGCAAGGGCAACCAACCGTATTTTTTCTGAAAAATCGTGTCTCGCAGCGGGATTTCCCACACCCGCACGATGAGCCAGGCATTGAGCAAAAAAAGCAGCAGGGAGTACAGTTTCTCCACCCACCACGGATCGCCCAGCAGCCGGAAAAAGCCGGCTTGCAGCCATATCATCAAAGGCGGATTTTCAAAATAAGGATTGCCGCCGGCGAAGTCAACGAAATAACCCGTAGAAAAAAACGGCGCCCACAGACTGCCCGTGCCTTCAGCGAGATTGCGCGCCATGGAAGCATACAACAAACCGTCGCCGAACATGCCCATCGTCACTAAGCGCGGCAGGAACATGGCGGCGAGAAAAAAGCCGGTAAAAAGCCACAGCGGGGAGACGGCTGGTTTTTTCATGCGACGAAAGCAGGTCGTTTAGGGTCATTAAAAGTCATGAAGGGTAATTAGAGGTAATTCGCTCACCTAATGACCCTTCATGACTTTTAATGACCCTTCATGACCTAATTTAATACTCCGGCGTGCATCAGTTCTTCGATTTCCTCCGGGTCGATCGGGATGTTTTCAAACAAGTCTACCGGGCCGTTGTCGGTAATAAGAATATCGTTTTCGAGCCGGATGCCGAGGTTTTCGCCCGGAATGTAAATGCCTGGTTCGCAGGTGAATATCATGCCTGCGCGGAAAGGCTCGTAACGGTGCATGAGGTCGTGCACGTCCAAGCCGAGGTGGTGGCTGGTGCCGTGCATGAAGTATTTTTTATAGGCCGGCTTGTCTTTTTCCTGCTTTTCGATGTCGTCGCGACTGATCAGGCCGAGGGCGAGCAGTTCGCTTTCCATTACTTTGCCCACTTCCTTCTGGTATTCCTCGAGGGTATTGCCCGGCACCAACATGGCCTTTGCTTCTTTCATCACATGAAACACGGCTTTATATACAGCGCGCTGGCGGTCGGTAAACTGGCCGTTCACCGGGATGGAACGCGTCAGGTCGGCGTTGTAGTTGGCGTGTTCGCAACCGAAGTCCATCAGCAACACGTCGCCGTCGTTGCAGCGTTGGTTGTTTTCGATGTAGTGCAATACGCAGGCATTTTTGCCGGATGCAATAATGGGCGTATAAGCGTGCCCTGTGGTGCCGCTGCGGATAAATTCGTGGATGACTTCGGCTTCCACCTCGTATTCCCAAACACCCGGCCGCACGAATTCCAGTACCCTTCTGAAAGCATTGCCGGTGATATCGACGCAGTGTTGCGTGGCTTCCACTTCCCAATGGCTTTTCACCGTCTGTAGTTTTTTCAGAATCGGCTGCGAACGGTAGACTGCATGCGCAGGGTAACGGTCGCGGATGTATTTGGCATAACGCAGATCGCGGGTTTCCACCGGCGACAGATAGCGGTCGTTTTCGTTGAGGTTCAGATAGACGCCTTCGGAAAGCAGGATCATTTCATTCATGATCGACTCCGCTTCGTCGAGGAAATAAACTTTCTCGATGCCCGACGCCTGTTGCGCTTCTTCTTTCGTATATTTATGTCCCTCCCACACGGCGAGGTGTTCGTTGGTGCGGCGGATGAGCAGCACTTCCTTATGGCCTTCTTTCGGGCAATCGGGAAAAAGCAGCAGCGTGGTTTCTTCCTGGTCGATGCCGGAGAGATAGAAGAGTCCCGCGTTCTGCCGGAAAGGGAAATACTGGTCGCCGGAGCGCGGCATTTGATCGTTGGAGTTAAAAACAGCAAGCGTTCCGGGCTTCATTTCACGGATAAATCGTTTGCGATTGAATTGATACAGTTCGGGGCTGAGCGCTTTGTATTTCATGACGATAAAGGTGTACGGCTTACAGTGGACAGGTTTAAAAATGACCGGATGGACGAGATGATTAAAATGGCGCGATTTGACGGGCGAAAGAAGGAGAGTTTTAGCGAATTGTGCAAATGCGGCTTTGTTTAAAATTCAACTTTGTCATCCCCCGGCAAAGAGAAAAGCACGTCCGGCAATTTTTTTTGCCTTCAAAATTTTACCCCAAACCAAAAACACTACTTTTGCCACTCCTGATCAAAGAATCAATCCCGCTGTTACCGGGATTTCACTATGTCCAACATTTCAACAAAACAACATTATCAAAATGAATTTCCCGAGCAATTACAGATACACGGAAGACCACGAATGGATTCACCTCGAAGGCGGCAACGTAGCGCTTGTCGGCATCACCGATTATGCACAGGGCGAATTGGGTGAATTGGTTTATATCGAAGTGGAAACCGTCGGCGATGTGCTGAATGCCCACGAAATATTCGGCACGGTGGAAGCCGTGAAAACAACCAGCGACCTGTTCATGCCGGTCAAAGGCAAGGTGGTGGAATTCAACGCCGCCATCGACGATGCGCGTGGCGGCAACCCCGGGCTCGTGAATGAAGACCCCAACGGACACGGCTGGATCATTAAAATCGAGATTTCCAACCCCTCCGACCTCGACGCGTTGATGACTGCCGCCGAGTATCAGAAGCACATCGGGAAGTAAGCAACACTCAATGTGAGCCCTTCCTAATTTTGGAATGGCACCTCCGAGGTAATTTTTCTGGAAAATCCGGGATGCCTCATTTTGAATGACGAATGGCGATTACATGAAATACGATTGACGATGTGGGGCGTTGCCTCCAATTATTAGGGCACGCGAGGAAACATCGTCAATCGTATTTCATGGAATCGCCATTCGGCATTCAAAAAGGGTCACCACCGAAAATTCGAGATAACCCATGTTGTTTTTCTCTCCTCAACGTCGGGTTACCATAACTTAATCTCATCAAAACCTGCCGTCTCGGTACTTTTGCCGATCTTTGTAAAAATCATGTTGGAAAAAGTCAAACTGAGCATCGTCATCCCTACCAAGAACGAGGGCAAATACATCGGCCAGACCATCGGCCAGTTTGAAACGTATCTGGAAAAATACAACCTCGAAATCATTATTTCCGATGCCGACAGCCGCGACGAAACGGCGGCGGAGGTGCAGCGCTGGCAGGAAAAATGCGGCGACCGGGTCAAATTAGTGACGGGTCCGGCGAAACAAAACATCGCGATCGGGCGCAATCTCGGTGCGGCACAGGCCAGGGGCGAACTACTTTTTCACACCGATGCAGATGTACGTATTCCCAACAAAGACAGGTTTTTCCAAACGGTTTTTTCAAAATTTGAAAAGACAGAGATCGTGGCTGCGACGGTGCCGATCTGGGTTTATCCCGAAGAATCGGGGTTGCCGGATTTGCTGTACCACATTCTGATGAATTCAGTCATCCGGCTGTCCTTTATGGTAGGCGTATATTTGGCGAAAGGCGAATGTCAGTTGGTTCGGCGTTCGACCTTTGAAGCGATCAACGGCTATAATGAAACCATTGTGGCGGGTGAAGATTGCAACCTCTTTTACCGCTTGCACAAGGAAGGACGCATGGGGTATTTTTTCCGGCTGGCTGTGCACCACTCGCCCCGGCGGTTCCGCGAGTATGGCTATATTCGCCTGAGTCTCATTTATTTGCGCGAAGGGCTCTCGCTGTTGTTTTTGCGGAAATCTTATATGAAGGAATGGACGCCGGTGCGGTAAAAAATTGACGACCCTCGAACAATTCGCAAGGTTCGGGCGTTTCCGCTGCTACCAAACCACATCCTCCCTTCCTTTTATGGCTTCAGAGTCCTTTCGACCAACGTCCAATCTTCGCTATGATGCTCCGGCCGCGCTTGTTGTTTTTTTAGTTGCTTTACCCCTTTGCTTAGGCGTCGCGCTGGCTTCCGGCGTTCCGCTTATTTCAGGCATCATCGCCGGCGCCGTAGGCGGTATAGTCGTCGGTTTGGTAAGCCGCTCCCCGCTGAGTGTGAGCGGCCCTGCCGCGGGCCTAACGGTGATTGTACTGAGTGCGGTGCAACAACTCCCTTCGTTCGAAGCATTTTTGCTGGCCGTCTTTCTGGCCGGTGTTTTCCAGATATTTCTTGGGGTAATCAGAGCCGGATTGATCGGCGATTTTATTCCGTCGTCGGTTATTAAAGGGATGCTGGCTGCTATCGGCTTGATATTGATCCTCAAGCAGATACCACACGCAGTGGGCTACGACCGCGACCCGGAGGGCGATTTTTCTTTCCAGCAACTCGACGGCGAAAATACCTTTTCGACGCTGTGGGCGATGCTCGATTTGTTCACACCCGGGGCAGTTCTCATTGCGCTGGTTTCCCTGATTTTTCTTTTTTGGTGGGATTCCACCCCGCTGCGTAAAAAGCCGTGGCTGCAATACCTGCCGGGGCCGTTGGTTGTCGTCGTTTTCGGTGTGGCAGCCAATATGATCTTCCAATCTGCTTTCCCGGCGCTGGCCATCACCCCCGAACACCTCGTTTCCATCCCCGTTTCCAATTCGTTTGATGAACTTTTGGGACAATTCCGCTTTCCTGATTTCAGCCAAATCGGCAACAAGGCGGTGTGGATGACCGCATTGACGATCGGTGCAGTTGCCAGCATCGAATCGTTGCTCAGTATCGAAGCCATCGACAAACTCGATCCGTATAAACGCACCACACCGACCAACCGCGAACTCCTGGCGCAAGGTGTCGGCAATATGACCGCAGGTCTCATCGGCGGAATGCCCATCACCTCGGTCATCGTTCGGAGTTCGGCCAACGTGAACTCAGGCGGGCGGACGCGGTTGTCGACGATTTTACACGGTGTATTGCTGGTAGTGAGCGTGGTTGCGATTCCGGGTTTGCTCAATAAAATTCCGCTGGCGGCGCTGGCTGCAGTGCTGATATCGGTGGGTTACAAACTGACCAAGCCGCAAGTGTTTATTGACAAATATGAAAAAGGATGGGCGCACATCGTGCCGTTTGTGGTAACAATTGTCGCCATTTTGCTCAGCGATTTGCTCATCGGCATCGGTGTAGGGTTGTTTGTAGCAGGAGCTTTTATCATTTTTAATAATTTCCATTCAGCAATTTTATACGTAGCGGAAGGGAACAGACACCTGATCCGCTTCAAAAAAGATATGTCGTTCATGCACAAGTACGAGTTGAAGCGGACTTTGGAAAAGATACCGGAAGCAAGCGATCTGGTGATCGATGTCAGCCGCTCGAATTTTATTGATTACGACAATGCCGAAATTATCAATGAATACATTGAAACAGCGCATTTTAAGAATATCAACGTAACGGTGCGCCGCCTCGAAGGCCAGGCCGGTCAAATCATAAAAACAGCCGAATCATGAAACAATTCGAACGCCTCCTACTTGAAAACAAAGCCTGGGCGCAGGAAAAAGTATTGGAAGACCCGAAATTCTTTGAGCGCCTGATAAACGTGCAGCGCCCTGACTTTTTGTGGATCGGCTGCTCCGACAGTCGTGTGCCCCCCAACGAAATTACCCAAACGCAACCCGGCGAAATTTTCATTCACCGCAACGTGGCCAACATAGTTGTCCACACCGATTTGAACCTGCTCAGTGTGTTGCAATACGCGGTGGAAGTACTGGAAATCAGCCATGTCATCGTTTGCGGTCATTATGGTTGCGGTGGCGTGAAAGCTGCATTGGGCCGCCATTCCTACGGCATTATCGATGAATGGCTGCGCAATATCAAGGACGTGTACCGCTTTCACCAGGAGGAGGTAGACGCGCAACCCTCGGAAGAAGAACGTCTCAATCGTTTGATTGAACTCAATATAAAAGAACAGGTGATGAACCTTGCGGAAACAACCATTATCCAGCAGTCATGGAAAAAATACAATCGCCCGCATCTGCACGGTTGGGTTTATGACCTGCACGACGGCCTCATCAAAGAGCTGATGAACCTGGATCCCAACGACTCATTGCACCATCCGATCTATGAATACGATAACCTGGGAAAGTAACCGGCTGTGATATAATCGTTTGAAAATGGTTTGAGCAGTTTGATATGTTTGAAATAGTTTCAACTGCGAGGCATGCTGTATCTGTAGGGGCAAAAAAGAAGCCCGGTGGCTCTTTAGCCCCGGGCTTTTCACTAAACCGTTTCTATTGTATGAAGCTACAATTTGATTTGCCAAACGTGTGCCAAAAAGAAAAAATTTCCTTACAGGCAAAAAATAATTATAATTTAACCAATAATCTTTTGCCAAAGGGGTGGCACAACACAAAAAACCCTGTTAAATATTGCTACTTAACAGGGACAAAACAAAAAACAAACACTATGAACAAATGGTAAATAAGTGGCAAGGAAAAATTTGGGAATCAGGCAGTACCCTTTGGAAATATAGAATGAAATTTTGAGGGCGGGAGATTCGGCCAAATTCTAACGGCAAATATACGGCGAATTCCATGCACTTGAATGTTTTGGCATTTCGGAATTTTATTTTCCGGCCCCTTTCGATGGAAAGCAAAACACCTGCGGTCGGTACCTGTGACTCAACTTTGACCAAAAATTAAAAACTGCTGCTCAACTTTGCGGGTTTTTAACCCCGCCCGGACTTTCAGCAGCCGTTAACAAAATATCTCATGCACACTTTCTATTCACTACCCGCTTGTATCGCTATCCTGCTCTGCATGGCCTGCGGCTCCGCCGAAGAACAGGTCAGCAGCCGTGCAGCGGCCGCCCAATCCTCCTCAGCGAATCTGACACCCGACGGGCGGGCCATCTTCCGCAAATATTGCGTCACCTGCCACGGCGCCGACGGCAAACTCGGTCTTAATGGAGCCAAAGACCTTACTGCCAGCGTTTTGACGCCTGATGAACGCATCAATATCATCACCAACGGCAAAAAAGTGATGATCCCTTTCAACGAAGTGCTGACACCGGAAGAAATTAAGGCCGTCGCCGAATACACACAAACTTTGACAACTCAGAAGTGACACTTTTATAAAAAGTGTCACTTCTTCTTAGAAATAATGATAAAAGACTCCCTGATTTTAGTCACCGGCGGAACAGGTTTCCTTGGCTCCTACCTGATCCGGCTTTTAGTACAAAAAGGCTACAAAGTACGCGCCCTTCGGCGTGCTGCCAGTGCGATGGATTTAGTGCAGGAAGTTGCCGGGCAGGCAGAGTGGGTGGAAGCCGATGTGACGGACATAGTAGCGCTGGAAGATGCATTTCAGGGGGTGACCCACGTGATGCATTGTGCGGCCATCAGTTCGTTCCATCCGCGCGATGCCGAACGCCTGAAAAACATCAATGTAGACGGCACCACCAATATCGTCAATCTGGCATTGGACTTTGGTATTCAAAAACTTATCCACGTCAGCAGTATCGCCGCTTTCGGACGTTCAAAAGACAGGCCCCGTTTGGATGAATCCGCTAAATGGGTGCAAAGCAGCGATAACAGCCGTTATGCCGTCAGCAAATACATGAGTGAACAGGAGGTTTGGCGCGCCCACATCGAAGGATTGCCGGTAGCGGTTGTCAATCCGGCTGTCATCCTCGGTAGCGGTTTTTGGGATGCCGGTTCGCCGCGTTTCTTCAGCCAGATCGACCAGGGACTTAAATTCTGGCCGGTCGGGCGTTCCGGGTTTGTGGATGTGCGCGACGTCGCACAATTCATGCTGCTACTGCTCGAAAGCGACATCGTGGGCGAGCGTTATATTTTAAATGCGCAGAACACCTCTTTTAAAGAACTTTTTGAATTGATTGCCAATGCCTTAGGTACAAAACCGCCGCCGATAAAAGTAACGCCGCTGCTGGCCGAAGTAGCCTGGCGGGCGGAGTGGCTGAAAGAAAAAATACTGGGGACGGAACCCGTCGTTACCAAAGAAAGCGCCCGCAGCAGCGTGTCGTCCTTTTATTACGACAACAAAAAATCACTCACCCTGCCCGGCTTCCAATACCGGCCTTTGGAACAAACAATCAGGGAAACGGCAACGCAATTTTTAGAGGCGAAAAGAGAAAAATTGCAAGCAAAAGTGTTACCTTTCGGGGAAATTTAAATACTTGATCCATGGAAGTAGATGTGTTGGTAAAAAAAAGCAAGGCGGCGAACGGAAAAATTACTTGGACAGAATTTCGGGATATGGACATTCCCGAAGGCGATACTTCTATTTATGAATTAATCAACGGCCAAATCGTGAAACGCGCATCACCTAACTCCCCCCACCAAAGAGCCTCATTTAAACTAAGTGTTGAATTTGGCATTTACAACAAGAAAAAAAAGGCAGGCGAGTTTTTCACAGCTCCTTTCGATGTTTATTTGGACGAAGAAAATGCCGGTATTCAGCCAGATTTACTGTTTGTTTCCAAAGAAAGAAGTTTCATCGTCCATGAAAACAATGGTATTGTGGGAGCGCCCGATTTGGTGATTGAAATCATTTCCAAAGGCTCAGGCGACAAAGACCGTGCGATCAAACGCGATGTTTACGAACGGTTTGCCGTAAAAGAATACTGGATTATTGACCCGCTTTACAAAAGCATAGAGGTTTACCGAATGGAAAACAACCGCTACGTCCTTTTTTCTTATGCAGAAGATAAAGGCTTCATCATTTCTTCCGTACTGCCTGATTTCAAATTGAACCTGAAAAAAATCTTCGATTAGCGGTTAATGCGCTACAAATTTTCCAGTAATTCTACCACTTCCGCCCTTTTGCGCACCGACACCGGGATCAGATCGCCGTTTTTCAGGCGCAGGTAACCGCCGTCCTTTTTTACAAATTCGTGGATATATTTCAGCGACACGAGGTGCGACTGATGCACCCGGATGAAGTCGTGTTTCTCCAGCAGTTGCTCAAATTGTTTGAGGGTGCGCGTCACAAAGATTTTTTCGCCGGAGGCCAGGATAAACCAGGTGTTGTTGCCATCCGATTCGCAACGCATGATGTTGGCGATCTCCACCACCGAGATGCGTTCCTGCGATGTGAGCGAAATCCGGGTGGGCAACGACTCCGGGCGGCGGATGGTTTCGCGCAGCAAATGCAGGCTTTCGGATGTCCCCGACAAACGGCTTTTAGCCCGGCGCACGGCCTCCTTTAGTTGTCCGGGTTCGACGGGTTTAAGCAGGTAATCTACTGCTGCATATCGGAATGCTCGGATCGCATGCTCGTCGGAGGCTGTGATAAAAATGATCCGGGAAGGCAGGTGCGGGAAAATTTCCAGCAAATCGAAGCCCGTGCCGTCGCCCAGCAGGATGTCGAGAAAAATGACGTCCGGCACCGTTTGGCGGAGGAATTTGGCAGCGGTGACAATGCTCCCGGCCGTGCCGGTCACTTCCACTTCCGGGCAGTATTCGGCAAGGTCGTTTTGAAGCATCTGTACGGCCTGGGGCATGTCTTCAACGATGAGTGCAGTCATAAGTTAGTTAATGGTTAATGGTTATTGGTTATTGGTTATCGGTTATTGGTTAAATTGTTGATTAGTTGAGGTGGTGATTTGTTGATTTTAGATTGACAATCAATAGTTTATTGTTGCGGGCAGCCGGACTGTTACCTGTGTTCCGGTGATTTTATTTTCCGCATCCAACAAGTCTTCATATTCCAGCGGTGTGTATTGAAATCCGTTTTTCAGGGCTTCGAGCCGTTCGCGGGTAACTTCCACGGCGACCGAGGTATGGCCGGGTTTTCGTTCCTGCCGAAGCAGGGCGGCTTTTTCGCGACCGATACCATTGTCGCGGATTTCGCATTCCAGAATGCTCGTAGTGACCGGGTGACTGCCAGTCACCCGGTCACTTTTGTCGCCGGCAGCCACCCGGTCACGTATGAGTTTGAAGTGAACCTCAATTTTTCCAGGGTATTGCAAATGCGACACCCCGTGCACCACCGCATTTTCTACAAAAGGCTGGAGCAGCATGGGCGGCAACTCGATTTCTGCAGCATCCACGTTTCCGGGCAGGTGGATGGCAAAGTCAAATTTATTTTGCTGGCAGAATTGTTCGATGCGCAGGTATTGCTCGAGCGTATCGGTTTCTTCCTGCAGCGAGATCGTTTGTTTTCGGGAGTTGTTCAGAATGGAGCGCATCAGCCTGGCGAAGGCACTGAGTTCCTGCCGGGCGCCGGCGCTGTCGCCGGTACTGACGAGCGACTGGATGCTGTTGAGCGCGTTGAAGATGAAATGCGGGTTCATCTGGAGTTGCAGCGCCTTTTGCTCCAGTTGGAGCAGGTGGTGTTGCATTTCGAGTTTTTCGCGTTTTGCCTGTTCGGTTTTGCGGATGTGGCGGATGCGGTTTTTGACCAGTAATAAGACAGAACCGAGCAGGGTTAAGCCGAGGGCAAGTTGGAACCACAATTCTTGCCAAAAAGGGGCTTTTATTGAAAATGAGGCTTTTACCGGTTCGCTGCAAGCGGAATCTGCACATGCCTGCACCCAAAAGGTATAACGCCCGGGGGACAAGTTGGCATAATTGATGGACTGTTGTGTGGTGAGTGGCGACCAGTCGGCCTCCGCACCTTCGAGCCACCAGTGGTAACGCACCTGCCTGGAATTGGCAAGGTCAACGGCTTTGAACTCGAAGCTAAGGTGATTTTGATCGTACGGCAATTCCAGCCCATCAAGCAGTCCGCCAGACGGAGATAACCAGGTGGCGAAAGGCGTTTCCCGAAGGGGTTTGTAATATAGCGATACGTTTTTGAAATGAATAACGGGCGGCACAACAATCGCTTTCGCTTCTGTCGGAATGTGTTTTGTTAAGCCGTTCATCGTGCCGAACCAGAGGTTGCCCGCAAGGTCGCAAACCGCTGCATCGTGGCAGGTTTCGATACCGATGAAACCTTCATTTTTTCCGAAATGCTGTACATCGGTGATTTGCGAGTTATTGAAAATCAGTTTATCCACACCATTTTCACTGCCCGCCCAAAGGTTGCCGGCTTTGTCAAAAACGAGGACATAAATATTTTGCGAGGTCAATTTCTTTGTCGTTGGCGCGGGTTGGAAGCGATATTCGCCGCCACCGGTATCCGCCCAATAAACACCCGCCCCTTTGGTACCGATCCAGAGGTCGTTCAATTCGTTGAACGCAAGGCATCGGATCAGCACACCCGGCAGCCCGGCAGCCTGGTCGAACACGGCAGCAACTTTGCCTGCTTCGATATAGCCGACTTTGCCCGATTGTGTTGCAAACCAGATGCGTTTTTTCCAGTCCGCCTGCAAGGTGGTGATTTGAAGATCGGGCAACCCATCCTGTAAGCCGTAAACTTTGTCCACCGTGGGGCTGACTTTGGCGGAATAACTGAGACGGGCAATCCCGCCCGTACTCATCGCCGCCCACATCACGCCGGATTCACCCCGCACGATCTTTTGAATCCGGTTGGACGGCAACCCGCCTACGGTAGTGATATAGGCCGTTACCATGCTGTCGCTCAATACCGCAATGCCCCGGCCTTCAGTACCTGCCCACAGGCGCCCCAAAGCGTCAGTCGCCAGGGTTTTGCATTTTACACCGGTGAGATAACCGCTGTCTAATGCATAAGGCTGAAGTCCGGAAGAATCAAGGACTTGCAATCCAAACTGAGAAGCGGCGAGCCATATCCGGCCCTGGTGATCTTCCGCTACCGCATAAACCCGGTTGCCGAGCAGTCCTTTTTCTTTGGAATAGTGAATAAAACTTTGCGTCAGGAATTTCACCAAACCGCCACCCGAAGTGGCCACCCAAATGTTTCCGGTGTTGTCGCTCAGAATAACCCGGATGTGATTGTGCGGAAGTCCTTGTTTCTCACTGATTTCTTCCCATGTGGAGTCGGCAGGATTGTAAATCTGGATGCCTTTGTCCTGCGTACCGACCCAAATTTTGCCATCCACAGCGGCGAAAAGGCATATCGCGCGTTCCACATGGGGCAAAGTAATGGTTCGGACGACTTTGTTTTGCGCCGGATCCACGACAGTGAGTCCGTTGGGCCAATTGGCCATCCAGATTTGCCCTTGCCGGTCGGTGGTGAAGGCTGTGATGTTGTCGCCGGCAAGGCCGTCGCGCGTGCTCAGCCGCACGGTTTGTTTGCCCGACACCCAAACTCCCCGGTTGGTGCCAATCCAGGTATTTTCTTTCACCATCCGGAATGCAAGCACGGCGGTGCGTTCCGGCATGGATGGAAGGGCGATTTTCGACAGCGCGTTTGTGTTTTTATCCCATTCGAAAATACCTTTTTCCGTACCTAACCAAAGTCGTCCTTTTGTTTTTTCACAAATATCGTAGGCAGCACTGAAGGGGGATTTTTCATTGGTTATGGCATGAAACGAATGACCGTCGTACCGGCAAATGCCGGTGTTGGTGCCGATCCATATCTGTCCGTCCGAATCTTCAAACAGGGCATTGATATAGTTGGAAAGCAGCCCGTTTTCGGTTGTAAAAGTCTCAAAATCAAGTCCGTCGAAACGGCTCAGGCCACCGCCCTGCGTACCCGACCACAAGTAGCCCCGGCTGTCCTGCATCACGGCAAACACCTGCGATTGCGGCAACCCTTCGCCCACCGAGTAAGTGAGGAAGTTGTATTGCTGGGCGGTTGCAGTTTGCAGCAGCAGTAGCAGGAATGGCAGGTGAAGACGAATTGTCATGTGCAATAGTAGCGGGTTTCAACCGGTGCTGCAAGTTTCCATATTTTATGCTTTTTGCCCAACCGGATTGTACTATTCATGGCTTGTCGCCAACTATTCGTCGAAGCCGGAGGGGTATTTGCAAAACGTTGACCACACCACTATACCCACGCAGCGCAATTTTTCCCTTACTTTTGCCTGAATTTTCCAATCACACAAGACTTTCCAGGTTTTCAAAACCTGACGTGCGCCATAAAGTTTTAGCCCCATATCGGTCATAAAGTTT
>CXWJ01001054.1_pt1 | contig 59924 bp, 53 predicted proteins | sample 590841 | NCBI WGS metagenome assembly CXWJ01 (sample SAMEA3498367, study PRJEB10139) | wastewater metagenome | biome: wastewater treatment plant; material: activated sludge | place: Austria | collected 2015-01-21 | reverse complement strand
CCCCATCCTGCACTTGCTGCACGACCGCAAGGCCTCGGCACGCCCTGCAGGCATCAAATGCGTGGTGATGGTGCCGACGCGGGAACTGGCCTTGCAAATCACAGAAGTATTCGACAAAATCGGCCGCGCCACCCGGGTCAAAACCTTCTGCGTGTTCGGCGGCGTGGAGCAGGGGCCGCAAATCGCCCGGCTGGAAAAAGGGATCGACATATTAGTCACCACGCCGGGCCGGATGTTCGACCTCGTGAGCCAGGGTCACATTCAATTGGAAAACACCGAGATACTGGTGCTGGATGAAGCCGACCACATGCTCGACCTCGGCTTTATCAAGGACATCCGCGACCTGATCAAATTCCTGCCCCGCAAGCGTCAAACGCTGTTTTTCTCCGCCACGATCAACGAGCACATCAAGGATTTGGCCTATTCGCTGGTGACACGCGCCATCCGTATACAGGTTTCGCCCAAAGACCCGGTCGCTAAAAACATCAACCATTCGGTCGCATTTGTCGCCATGGACGACAAACGTTTTTTCCTCGAACGCGTGATCCAGGAAAACCCCGACAGCAAAATACTCGTGTTCGTGCGCACCAAAGTGCGCGCCGAGCGCGTAATGAAAGCCATGGAACGGGTCGGTATCGCTTCCGAAACCATCCACGGCGACAAAGAGCAATCCGCCCGGCTCGAAGTCATGAGCCGGTTCCGAACGGGCGCCGTAAAAGTGCTGATCGCCACCGACGTCAGCGCCCGCGGCATCGACATCCCCGACGTCGATTACGTGGTGAACTACGACCTGCCCGACGTGGCCGAAAACTATGTGCACCGCGTAGGGCGCACCGGCAGGGGTACCAAAAAAGGGCTGGCCGTGTCATTTTGCAGCCCCGAGGAAAAACCGGTGCTCGCCGAAATAGAAGCCTTTCTCGACAAACCCGTCAAAGTGCTGGAAATCAACAAAGCGGAATACGCGGAAACGCTCGATCTCACCAATGAGGCGGGGGATAAGTGGAAAGCAACGATGCTTGAAATTGAGAATGCGGAAAAGTGGATGAGGAAGAGGGGGAAAAAGAAGTGAGTTTCAATGCGCCTCCAAGCAATTTTTGGCTGTCCCGATTTCTACCAAAATCAGCACATTAAGGTTGAAAAATTATAGGTTCGCCTCTTTCTGAAAACTATATGATTGAAGCAACAACACCCGCTCCACTTGTTCGAGGGTTACGGAGGGAAAATCCTGCAGAAATTCTTCGACCGTCTCGCCTTCTTCCAAGTAGTCGAAAAGGTTTTTTATCGGAACCCGTGTACCCCAAAATACTGGCGTACCGCCCAATATTTCTTTGTCAACGTTGATGACTTTGTGTGACATGGCTTTATTTAACTTTCCCCAAAAGTAAGGTAAAAATTGGAAAAGACGAATCATCAATGCGCCTCCAACCAATTCTCCCCCGTCCCCATTTCCACCAGAATCGGCACTTTCAGGTTCGGAATCGCCGTCTGCATTTTTTCCTTAATAATCGGCTTGAGCCGTTCCACTTCGTCTTTCCGCACATCGAACACCAATTCGTCGTGTACCTGTAAGATCATGTGCGACTTGAAATTACCTGCACGCATCGCTTCCCGGATATTTACCATCGCTACCTTAATCAAGTCGGCCGCTGTGCCCTGGATGGGCGTGTTAATGGCGATGCGCTCGCTCATGGAGCGCATCATGCCGTTGCCCGAATTGATGTCGCGCAGATAGCGGCGGCGGCCCAGCAGTGTCTCGACGTAGCCGGTTTTACGGGCCGACTCGACGATGCTGGTCATGTAGTCGCGCAGGCCGGAATATTGCTTGAAATAGTTGTCGATCAACTCTTTGGCTTCGGTACGCTTGATACCGAGCTGCTGCGACAGGTTGCTCGCCCCCGCGCCGTAGATGATGCTGAAATTGACCGTTTTGGCGGCCCGGCGCTGCTCGGGCGTGACCTTGTCTAACGGTACGCCGAACACCCCGGCGGCAGTTGCGAGGTGAATGTCGAGCCCTTTTTGGAAGGCGTCGATCATGGCCGCGTCCTGGCTGATCTCGGCGATGAGGCGCAGTTCGATCTGTGAATAGTCGGCCGAAAGCAGCGTGTGATCGGCGTCGCGGGGGATAAATGCTTCGCGCACCTTGCGGCCCTCGGGCGTTTTGATCGGGATGTTTTGCAGGTTGGGGTTTTGGCTGCTGAGGCGGCCGGTCGCTGCAAGTGCCTGATTGAAAGACGAATGCACCCGTCCCGTACGCGGATTGATCAGCGCCGGCAACGCATCCACGTAAGTGCTTTTCAGTTTCATCAAACCCCGGTGCGCGAGGATGTCGGCGCAGATGGGGTGCGTAACGGCCAGTTCGGACAGGATTTCCTCGTCAGTGCTGTACTGGCCGGACTTCATTTTTTTGCCCGGGTAGGGCAGTTTGAGCCGGTCGAAGAGCGCCTCTCCGACTTGTTTGGGGCTGGCGATGTTGAAGTTAAAACCCGCTTCTTCGAGTATTTTCTTTTCTAAATCAACGATTTGCACCGCGAGTTCGCCCGAATATTCTTTCAAAAAATCGGGGTCGATACGCACGCCGGCGAATTCGATGTCGGTCAACACCTTCACGAGCGGGGTCTCTACTTCGCGGAAGAGTTTGACCAAACTCTCGCCGCCCGCTTCCAATTTGGGTTTAAGGTAATCGTGCAGTTGAATCGTCACGTCGGCATCTTCTGCGGCATAGTCCTTGATCTTTTCAATCGGCACGTCGCGCATGGTGCCCTGTACGCCGCCGGTTTTTTTGCCGATCAATTCCTCGATTTTGACGGGCGCATAATTCAGGTAGGTCTCCGACATGTAGTTCATGTTGTGCCGGAGTTCGGGTTCGAGCAGGTAGTGGGCCAGCATGGTGTCCCAGTACGGGCCGCGGAGTTCCACGTCGTAATTCTTCAGTACGATGGCGTCGTATTTCAGGTTCTGCCCGATCTTTTCGATTTTTTCATTTTCAAAAACCGGCCTGAACTCCTCTACGATTTGTTGCGCTTCCTCCTGGCCGGCAGGTATGGGAACGTACCAGGCTTCGTGGGCTTTCAGGGCAAATGAAAAACCCACCAGGTCGGCCTGCGTCGCATCCAAAGCGGTCGTTTCGGAATCGTAAGAAATGGCGGGAGCCGCGCTCAACAGCGCGATCAGTTCGGCGCGCAATTCGGGCGTATCGGCGAGGTGATAGGTGTGCGGGACGTTCTGGATGTTTTTGTCGGCAACGCGGTGCGTCGAGCCGCCAATTTCTACGATGCCGCCGGTGGCGACGGGCTGCGCGGCGGGGTCGTCGCCGAAGAGGTTGCCTTGGGTACCGCCCCCCCCAGCCCCCCCGGAGGGGGGGAGTGCCGCTCCGCCCTTTTTCTTTGATAATGGATCGGCAGAATGAGCAGCACCGTCCTCCCCTCCTCCGGGGGGGCTGGGGGGGGTTCCCCATGGACTCCGCAAAATCGCATCCGCCAAAGTCCTGAATTCCAGTTCTTTAAAAATTTCGATGAGTTCTTCGCGGTTGAAGGGTTCGATTTCAAATGCTTTGTCATCGAACTGGATCGGTGCGTTGATATCGATCGTGGCGAGCCATTTGGAGAGGATGGCCTTTTCGCCGTGCGTCTTCACGATCTCTTGTTGTTTGCCCTTGAGCTTGTCCACGTTGGCCAGCAGATTCTCCACCGAATCGAATTCTTCGAGCAGTTTGGCGGCGGTTTTTTCGCCGATGCCGGGCAAGCCGGGGATGTTGTCCACCGCATCGCCCATCAGGCCGAGCATGTCGATCACCTGGTCCACGCGCTTTATGTTCCAGCGTTCGCAGACTTCCTTTTTGCCCCAGATTTCCACCTCGTTGCCCTGCCTTCCGGGTTTGTAAAGGAAAATTTTATCGTCGACCAACTGGCCGAAGTCTTTATCGGGCGTGACCATAAACACCTCGTAACCATCTTTTTCGGCCTGTTTTGCCAAAGTTCCGATCACGTCATCGGCCTCGTAGTTGGGCACAATTACCACAGGCAGGTTCATGGCGCGCACGATGCGTTCCACCCAGGGAATGCCGAATGTGATGTCTTCCGGCTGTGCCTCGCGGTTGGCCTTGTACGGCTCGTATTTTTCGTGGCGGAAGGTGCCGCCCCGCGGGTCGAACACGACAGCGACGTGGGTGGGTTTTTCTGACTGCATCATGTCCCACAATGTGCGCATAAAGCCCTGAATAGCAGAGACATTCCAGCCTTTCGAGTTGATAAGCGGGCGGGTGATGAACGCGAAGTGGGCGCGGTAGATGAGCGCGTGACCGTCGAGGAGGAAGAGTTTTTTATTCGTCATGACAAAGGGGGTAATGAGGGGTAATTGGAGTAATTAAAAGTCATTACATTGAATGGGGCTGCAAGGTAGGGTGGAAAAACTATTTTTTGTTTTAAAAAACGGTTCGCTTTTGTTCTCCCTGCCCTACGTTTTTTTGTCATGCTGTAAGCACCTGTCCGCTCTCGGGGCGCTCTACGGCGTCCTCTTCTCGGTTTTGTCATTCTGTAAGAACCTTCTCAACATTTACTTTTAGGATGATTCGAAGAGTGTGGCTTGGGTAGATTCTTCCAGAATGACAAAAGTAGAGTACACCGCGACAACAAAACATAGCGTACACCGTGACGCAGACGGATTCTTACAGAATGAACAAAAAGGCTCACGCTTGCCCCGCAAAATAATCCTGCAAAATCTTGTGCCGGAAACGCCAGGTGGTTTTCGAGGTGTCATCCCGGAAGTATGGAGGGGTGACATCTCGAAAAGTGGTCGAGATGTCACCTATTTCGTGCCTCAAAAGATGACACCTCTCCCATTCTCGCAAAATAATCCTGCAAAATCTTGTGCCGGAAACGCCAGGTGGCGCCGCGCCGCTTGTTGCCCTTTTTGTCGCTGCGGCGGGTGTCTTCGAAGATGAGTTGGTCGGTCATGCGATCCATGAAAGTGACCACGCGCAGGGGCATTGTGCCTTCGAGATAGAGGATGAGGCGGAGAGAGAAGTGCTGAGGGTATTGAGACATCACTAGAGGTGAAAGGAGAGATAAACCCAAGCATAAACCTGTCCAACCTAAACTCAAGCCTTGTATTTGTATTACATCTGGTAATTTGTTCCAAAATGCTCCTTTCCAAATCCAAAATGCTATTCTGATTAGGAAGATACTTGCTAATCCTGCTAAAATCATCGTCGGCACTAACCAAAAATAATTTCTTAGCGTGGCTGTAAATCGTTGATAAGGGCTAAGAAGGTGTAGCAAAAAACTTATCTTAGTGCCAGCATCTCTCACGCCTGCGATCATGCCCACGAATAAACCAAAAATCAATCCCCAATTCCAACCCCAACCCCAACCCCAACCCATAATTAAATCGGCGAACAAACCCATCAGCAAGCCTATAACCGAACCTGCAAAAAGACCTATGATCAAACCTGCAAACAAGAACCTTTTCCATCTTTTTTTGAATTTGCTCCAACTCCATATTTGGATATCTCCTAAAGTTATTTCACTTTCTGAGGCTAGACACAAACCACCAAACACGATTGCGAATAAACCCATGAACAAAGCTACAAACAAATCTACACCCAACCACCTTACCAAGCCCACGAGTCCAACAAGCAAACCCAAAAACAAGCGATACCACCACAATTTCTTGCGCCAATCGGGTTGCATATCCTCCAACTCAAAAACCAAAAAATTCTCCTGCTCCATCCTCTCCGCTAAAAAATGCAAATACTTCCTATCCCGCTTCTCCGGGACCTGTTCCGCCACAAAAATCTCCACGAGTTCGGCTTGCCTGCCTTCGGTGCTGTCGGCCTCAAAAGGGAAATCGGCGAGTGTTCTTTCACCTTTTCCAAATAAAAAAGAGGCCGTATTGAGGTAAAAAGGCGTTTCCACGGCTTCGGCCAGCCATCGGTCGCGGTCGAGCGCGTGCAGCAGGGCTTGGTCGGCAGCCTGTGATTGGGCGTTTTCCGAGAGGGCTTTTTTGATTTGCGTCAGCGAGAGGGGTTGCACCTCTATTTGGGCGTACACGGGCGCATCGGCTTGAGCGGCGGCGTATTCTTTTTTGCGCGAACTGACGATGAGTTGCCGCTCGCGCCGGTCGCCGAAATAAGCGGCCATTTTCTGGAAACAATCGTCGCGGTATTCCTCTACTACTTCATCGAAGCCGTCGAAAAACGGCACGACAGCGTTGTGTCGCAGCAATTCCCGTACAAAAACCGGGCTGAGGCTGTAGGTGTGGGCAATGTTCTGGGCGTACCATTCGGCGAAATCGCGCCCTTCGCTCCAGGTGGCGAGGTTGATAATCAGGGGGAGTTTTGAGCGGTCAGGCGATTTGGAGTCGGAGCGGTCAGACGACTTTGAGTCGTCAGACCGCAAGGCCCGCACTTCGTCTGACGACTCAAAGTCGTCTGACGAATATAACCTGTTTGCACTTTGCCTATCATTCAGAATATTGATGGCGGCATAGAGCAGAATAGTGGTTTTGCCTGCACCCGGGTCGCCGATGAGCAGCAGGCGGTCGTTGGTTTTCAGGATTTTATCTATTTCCCAAGCGATATTTTCGCTCTCGATGGTCAGGTCTTTGTCTTTGAAATAAGCCTGCACCCGGTCAGGCGCTGTTCCGAAGTGGGTTGATTTTGCCGTGAGGTTGATGGGCAGGCGTCGCCCGGTTTTGGAATTGAGGCGGATTTGGTATTGCTCTTTGAGAAGTTCTTTGAATTTGCCAAAAGCCTCGTCGTACTGGTCTTTGTCAACTTCTTCAGGAACGTTTTTTTCGCTGCGCTGCTGGCGTTCCCACAAAAATCCAACGAGTGCCAGCAGCAGCACGAAGGCCAGCAGCAGCCATTTGTTTTGCTGGAACAAGGCCTTGACATCTTCTTTCCACAGGTCGCCGAGCGCCTCTCCAAAAACGATAAATGCGACTGTGAGCAGCAGCGGCAGGAGGTAGAGGAGGCGTTGGTTCGGTTTTTTCATTTGAATCGCAAGGCAAGATGTCGTTTGAGGTTCCAATAAAAGTCTAAGAAGTTGTTTGGGTTAAAAAATTCCCGCTGATATTCGCAGAAAAACCACGCAGATATTCGCGGAGATACATTTATCTGCGTCTTCTGCGGCATTTTTCTGCGTGAATCAGCGGGAAAATGTCGCTTCGGGAAACAACTCAAACAACTTCTAAAAATCCTGACGGTTATCCATCAGCGCCAAAAGGACAATTGTCTCGCCCTCAATACGATAGAAAAGAGAAACTTGTGTAAAGACCGTTTTCATGATTAGGGCTTGGATTCTATTTCGGCCATGACCTCTTCAAAAGGATAAACCCTGCCGTTTTTGGCGTCATCCAGGCCTCGTTGAAGGGACTTTTTTTGCGCTTCCGTGAGGTCATCCCACCAGTCTTCCTCTTGCAAAAGCAGCACTTCCAACTGCTGGACGATGATTTAATTTTCCGTTGCAGCCAATCGTTCGATCAGGTGCAATTTCCGGCTTTCAAGTGTGCGCGGCGTTGTGGCTTCGACTGTCATATTCTTGACCATTTTGGGACAAAAATAAGATTTTTTTCTCAAAAACGGCATTTTCACGCAGTGTAAGTCCAACCCGCTCCGCTTCGAATATCCCGGCAGGGCAAAATCTCAAAAAAGGCATCATTCTTGCCGCTTCCACCTCGGTTTAATTTATCCGCCGCCTGCTCATCCATTTGCCCGCCTCTTCATTTTAACTTAACTTTCCGCAGGAAAAGACCTACATTTGCCTCCCTTTTTGACTTGCGGCGTCGCTTCATTTTGACAATCAAAACGTTGCGCTTCCCATCATCCGGTTTTTTTTAACATCAACCTGCCCCGTCTGTGAAACGCGTGCAACTCAAGGCCGATCAATCTGGCCAAACCAACCCTGCCAATGTGGTCATCCTCGCCGAAAAAGACGGGCTTGACCAACTTGAAACGGCGCTCGCTGCGCCTGAATTGTCATACCTGCGCGCCGGCGCTGCAAAAGACATTGTCAGTTTCTTTTTCCCCCGTATGGAAGGGGGCGTCTTCGTCCGGCTGTTAAAAGCGGACGAAAACCCGGCTTTTGCAGCGGAAGACGCCCGGCTCGCCGGCAACGAATTGCTGACCGAACTCCGTCGCTACAAAATTGAAAGCATCCTTATCCGGAATTTCTGCACTGACAATCAATCGCTTGCCTTTGCCGAAGGCATGATACTCGGCAACTACCAGTTCCTGAAATACTTTTCCGACGCCGACAAAAAGGAAAATCCGTTGCGCGAAATCAGTATAGAAGGCATCGCCGAAGCGGAGATCGCCGAACTGACGACGCTGATCGATGCCGTATTACTCACCCGTGATCTGGTCAACGAGCCGCATTCGAACCTGAACGCGGTGCAACTGTCCGAAATGGTCGAAAAAATCGGGAAAGAATGTGGTTTTGACGTCGAGGTGCTGGGTAAAGAAAAATTGGAAAGCCTCAAAATGGGCGGCCTGCTCGCCGTCAACCGCGCCAGCAGCGTGCCGCCGCAATTCTGCATCCTCGAATGGAAGCCCGATAACGCCCGGAATCAGAAACCCGTGGTGCTCGTCGGCAAAGGCGTCGTGTACGACACCGGCGGTCTGAGCCTGAAGCCTACCGAGGGCATGGACTACATGAAGTGCGACATGGCCGGCGCCGCCACCGTCGTCGGCGCAATGGCAGCGGCAGCCCGGAACAAAATGCCTGTCCACCTCATCGGCCTCATTCCCGCTACCGACAACCAGATCGGCGACCGCGCCCTCGCCCCCGGCGATGTGGTGCGCATGTATTCCGGTAAAACCGTCGAAGTGCTCAACACCGACGCAGAAGGCCGCATCATCCTCGCCGATGCGCTGCACTATGCAAAAAAATACGACCCCGAACTCGTGCTCGACTTTGCCACGCTTACCGGCTCGGCTGTGCGGGCGCTCGGTACTCAGGCGATCTGCTACATGGGTACGGCTTCGAAGGAAGTGAAAAGCGCATTGGAAGCGAGCGGCTGGGCTACGTACGAACGGCTCGTCGAATTTCCGCTCTGGCGCGAGTTTGGCGACGACCTGAAAAGCCACATCGCCGACTTCAAAAATATCGGTTCGAGCAATGCCGGCATGATCACCGCCGGAAAATTCCTCGAACATTTTGCAAGCGATTATCCCTGGTTGCATCTGGACATCGCCGGGCCTGCCTATCTTCGCACCGCCAACGGCTACCGCACCAAAGAAGGAACGGGCGTCGGGGTGCGTTTGATTTATGATTTCCTGAAAAAACAATATTCTTAAGAGTTATGAATTATGAGTTATGAATTATATCCGGTTCATCACTCATTACTCATAACTCATCTCTAAAAAAGATGAGCAACATAACCATCGGTATTTCCTGCGGCGACATCAACGGCATCGGCCTGGAGGTCATTTTGAAAGCAATAGCCATCAAAAATGTGGGGAAAAATTTCACCACGATCATTTACGGCAGCACCAAAGTCGTCGCCTATCATAAAAATATTATTACCCAGGAGAATATCCAGTTTCACTCGATTGGTTCTCCTGCCGAGGCGCAACCCGACCGCATCAATATCATCAATTGCTGGCCCGACAACGTAAACATCACGCTCGGCAAGCCGACCGATCTGAGCGGCAAATGCGCGATGCAGGCACTCGAACGCGCAGTAAAAGACCTGAAATCGGGCGACATCGAAGCGCTGGTCACCGCGCCGATCAACAAAAAAGCGATGCAAATGGCCGATTTCCCGTTTATCGGCCACACCGAGTATATCACCAATGAATTCAAGGCCAAAGACTCCCTGATGCTCATGGTGTCCGATGCGCTGCGGATAGGCGTCGTGACCAATCACTTACCGTTGAAAGAAGTCGCCGCCGCCATTACAAAAGAAAAGGTGTTGCGCAAAATCCTCATCCTGGCCGAAACACTGCGCATCGACTTCGACATTCAGAAGCCAACAATTGCCGTGTTGGGGCTCAACCCCCACGCAGGCGACGAAGGCGCTATCGGTTCGGAGGACGAAGCCATTATCCGCCCGGCCATCGAGGATGCGAAGGCGAAAGGCGTCCTGGCGTTCGGTCCTTTTCCGGCAGACGGCTTTTTCGGTTCGGGGCAGTTCAACAAATACGACGGCATCCTCGCCATGTACCACGACCAGGGCCTTGTGCCTTTCAAAGTGTTATCTTTCGGCGACGGCGTGAACTATACGGCGGGTCTGGCGTCGGTGCGCACCTCGCCCGACCATGGCACGGCGTATGACATTGCAGGCAAAGGCGAAGCCGACGAAGGTTCGCTCATCAAAGCCATTTACCTGGCAGCCGATATTGTGCGCAACCGCAACGAATACCTCGATATGCACGCCAATTCGCTCGAACGCCGCAAACAAAAGGCGCTCATCAGCGAAACCGGCGAAGATGAAGTGGTGGAGGAAGTGATTCCGGAGGAATGAGTTATCAGTTGTTGGTTATTGGTTATCGGTTCATGCTATTTGTTCTTAGTTATTTTCAGCCATGCTTACACCGATAACCAATAACCGATAACCAATAACCGATAACTAATAACCGACTTAACGAAACGAAAAATATGAACGCCATTCTCGGCATTGACGTAGGCGCGTCCGGCATTAAAGGCGCGTTGGTGGACCTTGACAAAGGCAAATTGTACGGCGAACGCTTCCGCGTGCCCACCCCTCAGCCTTCCACGCCCGAAGCGATGGCGAAAGCGTTTGCCGAAATCACCGAATTTTTCAACTACAAAGGCATTGTGGGGTGCGGTTTTCCCGCATTGGTAAAAAACGGCGTGGCGCAGTCGGCAGCCAATATTGACAGCGCGTGGGTGGGTACCAACATCGAAACCGTGTTTGGCGAAGCCTGCGGTTGCCGGGTCTACGTCACCAACGACGCCGATGCAGCGGGTATGGCTGAAATGCGTTATGGGGTTGGAAAAGGGGAGCATGGATTGGTCATTTTGATCACCATCGGCACCGGGCTGGGCTCCGCCATTTTTTACAAAGGCGCCATGATCCCCAATACCGAACTGGGTCATTTGAAATGGAACAACGGCAAATCAGCCGAATTGTACGCCTCCTCCGGTGCGCGCGAACGCCTGAAAATCAGCCGGAAAGAATGGGCGGGCCGTTTCAACGAATACCTGCAACACCTGGAGTTGCTCTTTTCGCCCGACCTGTTTATCCTCGGCGGCGGCGAAAGCAAGTTTTTTGAATCTTATAAGTCGATACTCCAAACGAACGCCCGCATCCTGCCGGCCAAACTGCTCAACAATGCCGGTATTATTGGTGCGGCGGCGTATGCGGCAGAGCAGTAAACAACTGAAAACTTTCAATCTTCTTTTTGAAAGGCCGTTGCCGTAGTATTTTTGTCCAAACAAAGTTTGCCGGCTATGTTTGACCTCTTATTACGAAATGTTGCCCGCCATATCCACCTCGAACCCGATGAGGTTCGGGTTTTCACCTCCATTCCGAAGGTGCGCCGTTTGAAGAAAAAGGAATTTCTCCTTCGGGCAGGTGAGGTATGCCGTTACGAATCATTTGTACTGGAAGGTTGCCTGCGCAACTACTATCTCGACGACACAGGCGATGAACACATTCTGCAATTTTCCGTCGAAGACTGGTGGACTTCCGACCTGTATAGTCTGCTGACACAAACGCCTGCTACACAATTTATTGACGCATTGGAAGATAGCAGCGTGGCGCTTTTCGACAAGGATGACCTGGAACAGCTTTACCTGCAAGTGCCCAAGTTCGAGCGGTTTTTCCGCATTATGCTTCAGAAGGCATTTATAGCCCAGCAGCAGCGCATTTTGCAAAACATCGGCAGCAACGGCGAAGAGCGTTATTTAGCCTTCCGTAAGAAATATCCTTCGCTGGAACAGCGGCTGCCACAGCATCAGATTGCCTCTTTTCTCGGAATAACGCCCGAGTTTTTGAGCAAAATCCGCGGCAAACTCGCCAAAGGCTGAAATTCCCTGTTTTTCTTAAACTAATTCAATGCGCGGCGGCCTGCCCCAGGTCCACCTTTGTCCTGTCAAATCGGCCGGTTCTGACTTTTCATTCAAAAAGTTAAACCTTTCATTTTCAACATTATGACAACGTTACTTGCGTCCGGCAACGACTGGACAGGACTCATTCTGCGCCTTACCGTAGGGCTCATCATTTTTCCGCACGGCGCACAACACCTAACGGGTTGGTTCGGCGGTTTCGGCTTCAAAGGATTTATGAATTACCTCACGGAGACAGTACATTTGCCGTGGATCATCGCCCTGCTCGTCATCGTGATCGAATTTTTCGGCTCCATATTTCTGGTAGCCGGTTTGGGAAGCCGCATTTGGGCTGCCGCAATGATCGTGCTGATGCTGGGCATCATTTTATCCACACACGTCCAACACGGTTTTTTCATGAACTGGATAGGGAATCAGCAGGGCGAAGGTTACGAATATCACCTGCTGGTGATCGGGTTGTGTATCGCCGTGATACTCAACGGAAGCGGTCGCTTCTCGCTCGATGGGCATTTATTTTGACTGTCGCATACCATTTCGGGCAGGCTCTAAAGGCGTGAAAACACGAAGGTTCAAGACTTTGTGTTTCAGCGCCTTTTTGGTTTCGGAGCGATCACAAGTTATCCCAATCATATAGCACCCGTGAAAAATCCTTTGCAAGCAGGTCTTTTTCCCGAATGAAAAAATGCCCCACACCCATGTCGCCCCACATCAAATCCATGCGTTCGTCGCTGTCGAGTTGGAAAAGGAGCAGCATGTGATCGTCCGGGCGGCGCGGATCGTCCTGAGTAAAATAGGCGTAACCACCGATTTTGTGGCCTTGCGGGCGCACGGCTTTGCCGAATTCGTCCATCACATCCCATTCTTTTTCGCCGAACTGCCGGAAAAAATCCGCCCCGAAATATTGGTCGAACCGGTAGTCCGTAATGGCCGCTACTTCTTCTTCCAATGCAAATTTCAGCGGATATGATTCATCCGGGTGGTGCGGCAATTCTTCGTAGTCGCGGAGCATGGGCATGGCCGTTTGCAAAACCGCTTCATTTTGAACAACTTCAGGATGGTACAGCAACCGGAAAGTGTCCTGTTTTTCCCCCTCATCGAAGTTCATGCCGTAGAGGTCGTCGTCGAGGATGAAGAATTGTACAATGCCGGCGCCGGGAAATGGCGGGAGTGGCGGCATCTCCGCAAAATTGAGTTGGGCGAGGAAAAACAATTCGCGCCCGTCGGGCGCAAGCGGCCAGGAATGACCTTTTGGCAGGTAGGGCTGACCGCCGACTTTGCTTTCCCAAGGTTTGGTGTGGCGCAACTTTTCAGCGGTGGCACGAATGGAGGTTTGTTTCGTCCGGAGCAGTTGTTCGCGGAACGGCTCCATTGCGGAAGGAAGTTTCAGTTGAAATGCCATGTGCAAACTTACAATGGAGCGGCTCAGAAATCCTATTTTTTGAAAAAATAGGATTTCCCGGATCATATTGGAAGTTGTGCCAGGTAAAAATCTTCTTTTGTCCGCATTGTCACCGCTTGTTCGGGCGTTTTGTCGCCATAGCCGGCAAGGTGCAGCACCCCGTGCACCATCACCCGGCAGAGTTCGTGTGCGAACGAAACGGCGTGTGTCTGCGCGTTTTCTGCCACGCGTTCTGTGCTGATGTACATTTCTCCGCGCAGGGTTGCGCCCTCCCCGGAATCGAAGGTGATGATGTCGGTATAATAGTCGTGGTCGAGAAATTCGACATTGATGCCGCGCAGATGCTCGTCCGAACAGAAAATGTAAACGACCTCAAAAATGGATTTACCTTCTGCCGCAGCGACAGACATCAGCCATTCGCACAGGATCGTTTCGTCGGGCAATTCAATGTCGACGTCTTCAAAGCAGAATTCGATGGGTTGTTGCGGCGCCTCGGGCGCATCCAATTCGGGAAATTGCATAATGCCAATAAAAAAGACCTCCGAAGTTTTCAGAAACTTCGGAGGTCTTGCTTTGAACGTAATCTTGAAAATCAGTCGAGTTTGAAGCGCATTTCCACCGTGCTGCCTCTGTGCATAAACTTGCATTCGTCGCTCAGGTGGCGCATGAGAAAGAGACCGCGGCCTCCGCATTTTTCCAGACAATCGAGTGCAGTCGGATCAGGTACACATTCGGGATCGAAGCCCGGACCTTCATCGGAAACACGAATCGAAAGGGCGTCTTTTTGGCGGCGCAACGAGATGGACACACACTTGTTGCCATCCGCTTGATTGCCGTGCAGGATGGCGTTGGTGACGGCTTCGGTAAGACTGATGAGAATATTCCCGTGTATATCGGGAGAAAGATTGTAACGCGTGGCTACGTCGTGAACAAATGGCTCTACTTTGGAAACGTTATCGGGGTTGGACGGTAAGGTCAGGTTTGTGTGTAAATCGCTCATTCGCAAATCTTTGTTAATAAAGAATCTGACTGTCGGGATAGACGCTTTCACATTGGTAAAATGAGGTGTAAAATCAGTGTTGGGTAAAAAGCGCCACAGTCAAATTGGCACATCCAGGTTTGGCAAACGGATTAGTATGGGAGCAGATTAACAAGCGTTGCAGATAAATGTTCGTGATCGGAATAGCCGAAAAACGATGCAATTTAAGATTTTCTTAATACCCAACGCAAGGGGTTGTGGAAAAAAAATCCGTTTTCTTTGAAAAAAGGCTCGTTTCAGACGCTTTTTTGCCGTTTCGGTCACGTTTTCCACAATTTTTTTTTCAGAAAAATGTTAAAAACTTGAAGATGAGGCGATTTTCGGGTCAGTTTCGGATCAGTGACCGGGTGATTTCGAGTCACCCGGTCACTAAATTTCACCCTGTTTTAAAACTCCGCACTCCCCGGATAACGCGGGAAAGCGATCACATCGCGGATGTTGGTCATGCCCGTCACGAACAGTACAAGTCGCTCAAAACCAAGACCAAATCCGGCGTGCGGGCAGGAGCCGAAACGGCGGGTGTCTAAGTGCCAGTAAAGTTCTTTTTCAGGGATGTGCATCTCATGCATCCGCGTTTGCAATTTTTCCAGCCGCTCCTCGCGTTGCGAGCCGCCCACGATTTCGCCGATGCCGGGAAAAAGAATGTCCATCGCCGATACGGTCGGGCCGGGTACCCCTTCTTTCGGATCGTCCTGCCGCATATAAAACGCTTTGATGGCAGCGGGGTAATTGGTAAGTATGACGGGTTTTTTGAAATGCTTTTCCACTAAGTAGCGCTCGTGTTCGCTCTGCAGGTCGGTCCCCCACCCTTCCACCGGAAACTGGAATTTGCCCTTTTTGTTCGGGTTGGAATTTTTCAGAATATCAATCGCTTCGGTATACGTCAGTCGCTGAAACTGATTGTCGATCACGAAGCGCAGTTTTTCGGTTAAAGACATTTCGCTGCGCTGGTCCTGCGGCTTGCTTTTTTCTTCTTCGATGAGGCGTTCTTCCAGGATTTTCAGATCGTCGGCGCAGTGCTCCAAAGCATATTGAATAACGTATTGGAGCATATCCTCCGCGAGACTCATGTTGTCCTCTAGGTCGGCAAATGCAACTTCCGGCTCGATCATCCAGAACTCGGCTAAGTGGCGCGTGGTGTTGGAGTTTTCGGCGCGGAAGGTGGGGCCGAAGGTGTAAATATCGCCCAGTGCCAGTGCGGCGAGTTCGCCTTCCAACTGTCCGGATACCGTGAGGTTGGTGGGGCGACCGAAAAAGTCCTGTGAAAAGTCGATGGCGCCGCTGTCTGTCCGGGGCATGTTTTCCAGCGGAAGCGTGGTTACCTGGAACATTTCGCCCGCCCCTTCGGCGTCGCTGGCCGTGATAATGGGCGTGTGCTGGTAATAAAATCCCCTGTCGTTGAAGAACTTGTGGATGGAATAGGCCAAAGCGTGGCGGATGCGGAACACGGCGGCAAAAGTGTTGGTGCGAAAACGCAGGTGGGCGTATTCGCGCAGGAATTCCAGCGTTTGTCTCTTGGGTTGCAGCGGGAATTCTTCCGGGTTGCAGTCGCCGTAAACGATGATTTCGGCGGCTTTCACTTCTACTTTTTGCCCTTTGCCCTGTGATTCGATGAGTTGGCCGCGCGCGCCGATGGCCGCTCCAAACTTGATGCGGTCGAGCGTAGCGGAGTCAAATTTTTCAAAGTCCACCACCACTTGCAGGTTGTGGGGTGTGGAGCCGTCGTTGAGGGCGATGAACTGGTTGTTGCGGAAGGCTTTGACCCAGCCTTTGACCATTACTTCCGAGCCAACGGGTTCGGTGCGGAGGAGTTCGGCGATTTTCGTGCGTTTCATGTTTTTAAAAAAGAGGCGCAAAGGTAAGCCGAAACCGCGATTTTGAAAGAGGTTCACTCAACTTTGAGGGTTTTTACTTCTCCGGTGGGTGTGACCATGATAAATTCTTTTTTCACCGTCGTTTTTTCGAGCGGTTTGCGTTCGGGCAGGGTGAAACGCACGATGAGGTTGTAGGAAAACTGCACCGCCGGTTCGAGTATTTCGGGATTGATCACGATGTCGTAGTCGTTGGCAGGTACCGCATTGTAAAATCGGGAAATGGGTTTGTCGGCGGTATTAATTTTGCTGTTTTCGTCGGCGTCGAGGCGCTGGGTGCTGAATGCCTGGTATTTTTCATAGCGGTTGATCGGATACGCCACCCATGCATTTTCAGCAGTTATGATGTAAGCCGAATCGAGATGTACGCCGATGGTTCTGTATTGATTCTCAATTTTTTTAAGGTATTGAAAAGTCGTTTCCCGCAGTTGGGTGTAGATGGCGCCGGGGTCTTTGACGAAGTAATCCACTTTTACAATGTCGTAAATTTCCTGGCGGGCTGCAGCAGTTATGATGCGGTCGAGCAATGCGTGATCAGTGTAGCGGATATGGATGTTCTTTTGCAGCTCGAAACCTTTCGGGATTTCGGTATACGTTTTTTTAGAAAAGAGTTTTTTGGTCACATCGTATTCATACTTGGGCAGGAAATTGACCATATCGACATAGATGTCGCTGGAAGGAATACCAAGATTTTTCAAGTCGCCGAGGAAACCGTCGAGTCGTTGGTTGAGCAGCGAATTGGTTTCTTCCGCAGTTTTGCCCAATTGCAGCAAATTAAAAATAGCCGTGTAAGAATTCGCTTCTTGATTCGAAAGCGCATTAAGGGTAAGTTCCAACTGGTTTTCGCCAATCAGTTGTGCCGCTTTGGGAATGCCGCGGTATTGTGCGTTGAAATTGAGGTTTTGAGCAGATTGGCGCTGTGCCGCGTAATTGCCCATTTCCTGGGAGAAAATAGCGGCTGGGAGGATCAAAAGGAGCAGGGAAAGGAGCAGTTTTTGCATTGTTTGGTTAGTTTTTGGGCAAAAACGGTCATGGCAAAAGAAAATTGCACAAAGGCCGGGCTCTTGCAAGAACCGGCCTGTTGAAAAACCCGTCAAGAAAACCCTGAAACCGTTGGGCAGGATACCCAACTAAGGTTCTACATTTGCCCAACCAAAAGCACCATCCGGTTGTTTATTACGACCAAAATTTTGCAAAGGACACATCATGTTCATAGAAGTTTTTAAAAGCAAAATCCACCGCGTGCGCGTCACGCAGGCCGACCTGAACTACATTGGCAGCATCACCATCGACGAGGAGTTGCTGGAAGCAGCCAATATTCTGGAAGGAGAAAAAGTGCAAATCGTGAACAACAACAACGGTGAGCGCTTCGAAACCTATACCATTCGTGGAGAGCGCGGCAGCGGGGTGATCTGCCTCAACGGCGCTGCCGCCCGGCGGGTACAAGTCGGTGACATTGTGATCATTATCTCTTATGCGCTCATGACACCGGAAGAGGCTAAAACTTTCCGACCTGTGGCGGTTTTCCCTGATGAGAATAACCGGTTGGTGCGGAATAATGGTCATTAGGAGTCATTAGAAAAGGTCATTAAGAGTCATTGCTGGTGATCCCTAATGACCTTTAATGACCTTTTCTAATGACCCCTAAGACCCTCAATACCGCTTCGGATCAAACGCCTTCACTCCGATGCTCGCCGGCTTTCCGCCCGCCATTTCCGCCACCAACTTACCCGTACCTGCGCCCAAACTGAGGCCAAGCATAGCATGACCGGTTGCGACCAGCAGGTTGTCCGTTTTTTTTGCAAAGCCAATATACGGCATACCGTCGGCGGAAACGGGCCGAAAACCGAACCAGACTTTTTCCTTTAGATGTTTTTTCAGTTGTTCCACGTCTGCGAGTTCGCGGAAGGCGGGGTCGTCGTTGTAGCCGGGCAAAAACATCGGTACAGCCTCCAGAATGCCCTGAACGCGCGGAAACAGGATGCGGTCGTTGATCGCGCCGATTTCCATCGTACTGCCGATGCGCAGGCGTGTCGCCCAGGGCGTGAGAGCGACTTTGGCTTCGAGCAGGATGCAGGGGTAACGCAGCAATTGGCGCGAAGTATCCACCGTCATCGAGTAGCCTTTGCCGGGCATGAGGGGAAGGTATTCGCCGGCCAGCCGGGCAATCGGCGGCGACCAGGAGCCGGCGGCAAGCACGACGATATCTGGTGATTGGTTGACTGGTGATTGGTGACTGATTGATTGGTATTGGACTGCCGTTATTTTTCCTTTATCTTTTTGGAATCCAATGACTTCTGCATTGCGGATGATTTTCACGCCGCGCTTTTCGAGCAGCGCGGGGAGTTGTCGCATCAGGGTGTTGGGGTGCAGATGCGCGTCGTCTTTGAACCACACACCACCGCGCACATCGGGCCGGAGATCGGGTTCCAGCGCCTGGATTTGTGCGCGGTCGAGCACTTCGGTTTTCAGGCCCAGGTCGCCGGCGAGGCGGGCATTTTCGAGTTCTTCTTTTTCTTTTTTGGCGGTTTGATAGTACATGATGCAACCGTTTTCGGCGTATTCGAAGTCCATCAGGCCGCTTTGCTGCCATGCGGCGGTCAGGTTTTTCGACAACAGGAGCAAATCCACCAGCGGGCGGGCACTGCGCTCCACGTGTCGCTGCGTCGAAGCCTGCATGAACTTCAGGCCCCAGTCCATCAAGTCCCAACTCAGCGAAGGGCGCACGTAAAAAGGGCTTTTTTGCCTGAACATCCACAGAATACCCTGGCTGATAATGCCCGGCGCAGCCAGCGGCACAAAATGCGACGGAGAGAGGTAACCCATGTTGCCGAAAGAACAGTTGTTCGTTCCGTCGCCACGTTCGAGCACAGTCACATCCCAGCCGTCTTCGTTCAGGTAATACGCCGCGCTCAGGCCGATAATGCCGCCGCCGATGATGGTCACTTTCATATTGTCGATGAATTTTTGGCGTAAAGTAATTTTTGTTTTTCCACATTTGCCAATCAAAAACCTTTCGCTACCACCTTCTACCCTCCACCCTCTACCTTCCACCCCGTATTATGTACGAATTAGAAAAAACAGTCTTCGGCAAATATACCCGTTATACTCTGCGCAATCCTTTGAATGGCAACTCGTTCAGTATCGTTCCTGAAAAAGGGGCGAATGTGCTCGACATTCATTTTTCAGGAAAAAACATCCTCGACGGCTACGACACGCCCGAAGCGCTCGAAGCAGCCAAATGGGGCAAAAGCGTCCTGCTTTTCCCTTTCCCCAACCGCCTCGACCGGGGGCAATACGAATGGCTGGGTAAAAAATATGAGTTCCCTCTGAACAACGCCGCTACGGAGAATGCGATCCACGGCTTTGTGCGTGACGAGGCATTCGAGGTCGAGTACGTATTTCTGGCAAAAGACCATGCGAGCATTTTATGCAGCTACACGTATGAAGGCCACCGGCCTTACTACCCTTTTCCTTTTTCGCTCGAAGTCGAGTTTACGATTTTCGACAACGGCACCTTCGCACTCGAAGTCGCCTGCCTCAATTTGCACCGCGAACCCATCCCCATCGGCTTCGGCTGGCATCCCTATTTCCGCCTGACGGATAAAGCCGACGACCACTTCCTGCAACTGCCTGCCTGTCTGCAAGTCGCTATCAACGAACGCATGATCCCGACCGGCGAACGTTCGGAATTCCCTGATTTTCTGAGGAAAAGACGCGTGGGCAACACATTCTTTGACAATTGTTTTCTCAATAAAAAACCCTCTGGTACGTACCAACTGGCGCTTGAAGGAGGAGGCCGCCGCATTGCCGTAAAGGCAAACGCCCGCCAGTTTCCCTTCTTCCAGGTATTCACGCCGCCCCACGGCGAAAGCATCGCGCTCGAACCCATGAGCTGCAACGTGGATGCATTCAACAACGGACAAGGGCTGATCGGCCTGGCGCCGGACAAGGAGTGGAAAGCGAAAATGGAAATTGAGGTGGAGGGTAGAGGGTAGAGGGTGGAAGGTGGAGGGTCAGGAATTACGTTTTGCATCCTTATTGAAAATCATCATACGCCATCTGCAACAATCCCCAAAACAATCCCATAACGATAAAAATCAGGGCGTTGATGGCAGGAGCGAGCCACGACCAGGCGGTTCGTTGCTGCAAAGCCCCACGCAAGCCCACCCAAAAGCCCCACACGCTTAAACCGACGGCAGCGCATAAAAATACACTGGTGATCCACGATTGCCCTCGTTCGAACTGCGTCGATTTGGCAAAAAGCCCCATAGCCACACAGGCCAATACTGCAATAAGCAGCGAGCGATTGGTATCTTTCACTGTTGTTGATTCGTTGAATTGGTGATTTGTTGATGTGGTTATTTGAACCCCTCCACCTTCTACCCTCCACCTTCTACCCTCCACCTTCTACCCTCCACCTTCTACCCTCCACCCTCTACCCTCCACGTCTACCCTCCACCCTCCACGTAAGATAAACCCACCCGGCGAAACTCATGGCGGCTGCAAAATAAAACACCGCAGGCATTCGCGCTTCATCGTTTGCAAAATACCAGCCCGCCAGCGCTGCTCCACCGCCGATGGCAATTTCGAGCGCAATATACATGGTCGCCAGCGCGCGGCCTTTGCGTCCCGGGTCGCCCAGATCGATCGTCCAGGCATTGATCGCCGGAGAAAAAATGCCGTTGCCCAGCCCGAAGAGCGCGGAAGCGAGGTAGAGCATATAGGGTGAATGGGCTTGTGCAAAGACCAGCATGGATACCCCGGTCAGGATGGCGGAGGCTTTCAAAACCGGAACGCGCCCCAACCGGTCGGATATTTTCCCGGCAGAAAATCGTGTGGAGACGCTGGCCAGCGTAAAAATGGTGAAAAATGTGCCCCTGTTCGTCACCCCCAAATGGTCGCTCAAATCGGGCACCAGGGTCAGGATAACGCCATAACTGAAATAACAACAGATCATCGTGATGGCCGACGGGATCGCCAGCGGATCGTACACGTCGTCGCGGGTAACTTTCAGCAATCCAAGCCGAAAGGGCTGTTTCGTGTGGAGCGTTTCTTTCAGATTCATCAAAATCAGCACGGATAAAACGGCCAATACCGCCGATGCATAGAACATGGGATTGGGGTCTCCATTATAGTATTGAACCAACCAACTGCCCAATGGCGGCGATGCACTCGCGCCCAATGCCAAACAGATACCGAGCATCCCCATAGCCTCGCCCAACCGTCCGGACGGCACGATGTCGGCCACGTATGCCGAAGTCCCGGTAGGTTTGAAGCCTGTGGAAAATCCGTGAAAAAACCGCAACACCAGAAAACCGGCAACAAACGCCAGTTGCGGATACAACAGACTGCAAATCACGCAGGCAGCGGTACCGACGTACATCACCGGCAGGCGCCCCACCGTATCGGCCAATTTGCCGCTGAACGGGCGCGACAAGCCGGCAGTGAGGGTAAACAGCGCGATGATCATGCCTTTGTGCTCCCCGCCGCCCATTCCTTCGAGATAGGCGGGCAGTTCGGGCAGCATCATATTGAAGCTGGAAGCAAACAGCGCATGGGAAAGACACAACAGCAGGAAAGCCGGAGAATAAAGGCGCGGGGCGGAAGTAGTTGTTGACATAGCCGAAAAGTCGCCGCAAGGTCGGGACTGCCGGCGCAAAACCGTTAACGGGAAAGGAAGAATTCCCGGAATGTTTCAAACTCTTTCAATTCCTGTTCGGCAAATCGTGTAAAAAGTTTGCCGACTTCCGTTTCAGAAAGCGCAATGACCGTGTTGTTTGCTCCAGAAGAGAGTGTGCGCGGATAGCGTTTTTGCATGGCTACAAAACTACGGTATTTAGTTTCGATTTCAAAAATCCCGTCAGCACTTCGAGCCCGCGCTCAAAATCCCGGTTGTTGTTCACCACAATATCCGCTTCCTCTTTGTAGGGCTGGATGAAACGCTCGAACGAAGGCAACACGTGGTGCTGGTATTTGTACAACACATCGTCGAGGGGGTAACCGCGCTCCACCTGGTCGCGCATGATGCGGCGGATGATTTTCAGGTTTTCCTTCGCATTGATGAATACCTTCAGATCGAGCAGCGGCGCTACTTTTTTGAAATGAAAAACAAACAGCCCCTCGATTACCAGAATGGGCGCAGGGCGGAATGTCAGTATTTTTGGCTGTGCGTCCGGGTTGTTGAAGGTGTATTCCTTAATTATGACAATCTCCCCGGTCATGAGCCGCTCGATGTCCTTGCGGAATTTTTTTTTATCAAATGATTTGGGCAGATCGAAGTTGAACTCATCGTTGTGGTCGCGGTGCTGCTGCTCGCGCGGCAAATAATAGTCGTCCTGCGAGAGGATACAGAGTTCATCTTCCGAAAAGGTAGCGCGAAGGCGGCGGATAAAACTCGTCTTGCCGCTGCCCGAACCGCCGCTGATGCCGATGATGTATGGTTTCATGGGTGCGAAAGTAGGCTTTCACGCAAAATTTCCGCAAACCAAACCGGCGGCGTACATTTCGCCGGTTTTACAGGAATACAATGCGAGCACTCGCTACTGCAGAACAACGCATTCAACAAATCAACATATCAACGAATCACCAACAAAATGGACCGTCTCATCGGGCTTCTGGGCATCGCCCTCATCCTGGGTATTGCATACCTGCTATCGAACAATCGCAAAGCCATCAACTACCGGGTCGTCGGCATGGGGTTGTTGATACAAGCGTTGCTGGCGGTGTTTATTCTAAAAACGCCCGTCGGACAAGCCATTTTCGGCTGGCTGGGCAAGGCGGTGACCAAGGTGCTGAGTTTTTCGGACGAAGGTGCGAAGTTTGTGTTCGGCGTGCTGGGCAACGACGAAAAACTGGCGCCGCTCTTTGGCAATGAGACGTTTATCTTTTTTGTTCGCATCATCCCGACCATCATTTTTGTGGCTTGTCTGGTCAATATTTTTTACCACATCGGAGTCATGCAATGGATTGTGGAAAAACTCGCCAAAGGGTTGAATTACTTTATGAAAGTGAGCGGCGCTGAAGCATTGAGCAATATTTCCAGCGCTTTCGTGGGGCAGGTGGAAGCCCAGATCATGATAAAACCTTATCTCAAGGGCATGACCAATTCCGAATTGATGGCTTCCATGAGCGGCAGTTTTGCCTGTATCGCAGGCGGCGTGATGGCGACGTACATCAAATTCGGCGTACCGGCGGAATACCTCATCGCCGCCAGCATCATGGCTGCACCCGGCGCTTTGGCAGTCGCCAAAATATTGCACCCCGAAACCGAAGAATCGGAAACGCAGGGTACGGTGAAACTCAAAGTGGGCAAGCAACACTCCAACATCGTGGATGCAATCAGCGCCGGCTGCTCCGACGGCTTGAAAGTGGGTCTGAATGTAGTAGCCATGCTCATCGGTTTCCTCGCGCTGATCGCGCTGATCAATTATATGCTCGGTGCGGCAGGGAGCCTGGCCGGATACCCCGAGTTCAGCCTCAACACGATACTGGGGACGCTCTTCGCCGGTTTTGCCTGGGCAATGGGCGTCCCCAATCAGGATATTATGACCGCCGGAGCACTCATGGGCACCAAATTGGTCGCCAATGAATTTGTCGCTTATCTCCAACTCAAAGACCTGATCAATACCATCGATCCCAAGACGCTCGCCATCGTGAGTTTCGCCCTGTGCGGATTCGCCAATTTCGGCTCCGTAGGTATTCAGATCGGTGGTATTTCCGCGCTCGAACCCAGCCGTCGGGCGGACCTGGCAAAACTCGGCTTCCGGGCGCTGATCGCCGGTACGCTGGCAAGTTATCTTTCGGCCACACTGGCGGGCATGCTGATGTAAAATTAAAGGTTTCAAGGTTTCTGGTTACAAGGTTTCAAGGTTGGGGAGTGCGCTGAACCTTGAAACCAGAAACCTTGAAACCCAATCAGCCCAGTGCACCCAGCGCATTCGCATCCGCAGCCTTGAAACCTTGAAACCAGCAACCTTGAAACCCTTAAAAGATTATGCTTCACCAACTCTTTCTCCGACACGTCGCACAAACGTCGCCGGCGCCGCTCGGCCTTGAAATCGAGCGCGCCGAGGGTTGCTGGCTTTTTGATGCTGCCGGAAAAAAATACCTCGACCTCATCGCGGGTATCGGCCCGAGTGTACTGGGTCATCGACACCCGAGGGTGCAGGCGGCTGTGGAGCGGCAACTCAATTCCTATTGGCACACCCTCGTATATGGCGAATTTGTGCTTTCGCCACAGGTACAACTCGCCCGCCTGCTGGCTGAAAATTTGCCCGGTCTCGATTCCGTTTATTTTGTCAATTCCGGTGCGGAAGCCGCGGAGGGTGCGATGAAACTCGCCAAACGCTACATGGGCCGGCCGAACTTCGTCGCCTGCCGCAATGCTTACCACGGCAGTACCCAGGGCGCAGCCAGCCTGATGGCGCCGACAGATTTCACCCTCGCATTCCAACCCTTGTTGCCTGGTATTCAACACATTGATTTCAACAGTGAAGCCGGTTTAGAAAAAATTGACCGCCATACGGCAGCCGTTGTTGTCGAAACGATACAGGGAGAAGCGGGCCTCCTGCCGCCGCGTCCCGAATGGCTGCAGGCGGTACGCCGACGCTGCGACGAGACGGGCGCTTTGTTGATCCTCGATGAAATTCAGGCCGGCATGGGCCGCACCGGGCATCTTTTCGCTTTCGAGCAATTCGGCATCGCACCCGATATATTGTTGCTGGCCAAAGGGTTCGGCGGCGGTATGCCATTGGGCGCTTTTATCGCGCGGCGGGAAGTGATGCAAACGCTCACACACGACCCCGTACTGGGTCACATCACCACATTTGGCGGCCATCCGGTGTGTACAGCTGCTGGTTTGGCGACCTTAGAAATCCTGCTGGAAGGCGATCTGCTGGCGCAGGTGCCGGCCAAAGAGGCTCTATTCCGGGATTTGCTGGCGCACCCGGCGATCCGGGAAGTGCGCAGCGCCGGACTCTGGCTGGCGGTGGACCTCGGCGAGGCAGTGAAAGTACAGCAGGTGATCCGGCACTGCGTTGATCAAGGCGTCATCACCGACTGGTTTTTGTTCAACGACCGGAGTTTGCGCATTGCGCCGCCGTTGATTATTACGGAAGAGGAAATCCACCGGGCATGCAGCGTCATCTTAAGTGGACTGGACTTATTGTGATGGGCCAAAAAAATTCCGGTCACCCAAGGAGGAGGGTAACCGGAATGCCTGTTTTATAAAAATCATTCCACCACTTCAGCACTGTATTTTGTCTCGATTTTAGTCTTTCAGCAGGGAGATGGGTACTGCCAACACCGGGATATTGGAATGATTCACCGTGTCTTCCGTGATACTTCCGAAAAATACATGCGACAATCCATGGCGTTGATGGGTAGCCATTGCGATCATATCCACATCATATTGATCTGCGACAGAAAGAATGGTAGAGTCTTCGAAGAAAGTCCCCATCGACATGATGACTTCCGGTTTTGACAAACCAGCTGCTTCAGCCAAACGATTTTTGGCCGCTTCCGCCGAGCCGTCGGTCGGAAATCCGGAGGGGTTGTTGAGATATAATACTTTGACGTTGAAACCGAAGGTTTTTTGCCATGCAGCCAAATACCGGAAAATACCTTTTTGGTCGTCCTTAAGCGTGGAGGGCAACAACACAGTTTTGAGTGCAAACATTTTAGTGTTTTCCGGCACTGCCAGTACCGGACAAGGGGCCGTTCGGATTACCTTTTCAGTATTAGAGCCTACCAGGAATTCATTCACGCCCGTTGCACCTTTCGTACCCATGACAACCAAATCAATTTCGTCTTCCTGGGCCACACTGCGGATGCAGGAATGCAGATAACCCTCTTCAACCCGCGTGTCTATTTTCAGTTTGGCAAATGCCGGATTCTCGATCAATTCGTTTTTTGCCCTTTCCAGCAAACGGCTAGCCGACTCGTCATAACCCTGATCTTCAGAATAGACCGCAGCCGAAGCATATTCCGACAAGGGTACGGAATAAATGGCTGCAACATTGGCATGGAGCAATTCGATGGTTGCGCCGTTTTTCACTGCGATTTCAGCAGCAATGCGCAATGCGTTTTTGGAATTGGGGGAAAAATCAATGGGAACCAATATCTTTTTCATGACTTGCAGTGATGTTGAATTTTATTACCACTGCAAAAGTGCGGGAGATGCGATTACCGCGTAATGACTTATATCACGGGCCGCGCTGATTTTATTCGACGGGTCGCACTATTTCAAAATTGCATTGCCCACGGCACATTCCAGACATCGCTTTGCATCGCAATACCGCGTTTTCAGGTGGATCAGCGCCTGGGTTTGGTAGGCGTGGCGGGCGCGGATGCCCAGTTCGGCCCAGCCGTCGACGATGGCGTTGGCCTCGGGCGGCAGTTCTTCGAGCAGGTAGAGGGCGCGTTTTTGAAATTCTTCCTGCTCTTTCGTCTTTCCGTAGTGAAACAGCAATGGCGCGATGGTATTGATCGCCAACAGATGTACAAAATCGCGGCCCGGATTTTTCGAACGTTTCACCGAAGGTTTGTCGAACTGAAAATGGGTGAGCCAGTAATCGCCCGGCTGCACGTCGAAGAGATTTTCCAACTCCCGCAGGTTTTTCGCTTCCAATATTTTGGAAAACAAATGGGCGGACTGATGGACCAGTGCCGCGAATTGTGCCAGCCGAACGGTGGGAAAATTGGCTGGGCGCAGTCGCAAAAATTTCCACTGAGCGGCCGAAAGCGGCGTAAGGCCGTATTTGTGCCGCAGGAATTTGTATTCCCTGGCCAAGTCGTTCGGGTAGTCGTCTTCGAACGTTTCCTCCAGCATACCCGCCTGCCCGAACAGCAGCGCTTCCACCTGTTTCCGGTCGTTTTTGTGTTTCGCCAAGGCCAGCAGGGGCAGCGAGCGTGCCAGCGCCTCGAAAGGTTCTGCATTGACTTTCAGGCCGAAGTTGCGCGCCAGCAAGCGATAGAACGTTTCTTCCCAGTGGTTTTCCGTAGCCACAATCATTTCAGCGACCACGGCGGTTTTTTGTTCCAGCCGCTCCACCAGCAGCCGGTCGAGCCAGTTGAGCCGGATGATGTCGGGGATGCTGTTGAAATAACTTTGGCAGGGAATCCAGGCGCGCTCGTGTTCGAGGCGCTGGTAGTTTTCCAGGATTTTGGCCGGGATGCGGCCTTTCAATTCCAGGCAGGGAATCCGCTCGCCCGATGCGCGGGTGATGGGCTGATCTTCTTCGAGTACGACGTGCAACACCACGTTGTCGTATGCCGCATCGTCGCTGTGCCGGTGGGCGAGCCATTCGGAGGCGCGGAGGTGCATCTCCACATTGCCTGCCCAAGTGGTGTCGCCGATGCGCAGGCGGGCGTTGAAAAAGTCGGGGCCGGCGTGGGTGTTCCATTCGCCGGGATGCAGGATTTCAAGCGGCTGGCCGTCGGTGGTGCGGAGGTGTTGCGCGTCGAAACGCCGCCAGCGCCACAGGAAGTGGAGGAAGGATTCGCGCATGGGGGATGAAGCGTGTGTTAAAGGTTTCAGGGTTCAGGGTTAATTCAGGCTCCAAAGATATTGTTCTGGAATTTACAGCAGGTATAATTCGTTATCTTTGTCCATCAAATTTTGAAAAATGGCAAGAAATACCGGAACAGTCAGCAGAAAAGGCGCCGTCAAAAAGCGGACTCAGACAATCAATACAAAAACAGGGCTTTATGTAAAGCGCGATACCGCGACGGGCAAGTTTATATCGGTCAAAAAAGACGGCTCTCCCTATAAAGGTGTCACCAAAGAGGAGATGGCGAAGATGTCTCCTGTTTTGAAAAAACTTGCCGATTATGACAAAAAGGGCAAGCAATGAAGCGGTAAATTACCTGGAAGTAGAAGATTTTGAGCGGATTGTCTCAAACCTTCAAAACATGCGGGCAGAATTTACGGAGGATATTCCGCCTTTCGAGACGAGATACGCGGGTATTTTGGAAGGCATTCTTGCCCAAATTCGCTCCGAATATTTTGGCAAAGAATTGTACAAAGGCGTTGTCAACAAAGCCGTCTGGCTTTTCTACTGCCTCATCAAAAATCACCCTTTTTTCAACGGCAACAAACGCGTAGCAGTCGTCGCTCTGTTCGACTTTTTGAAAAGAAACATCTCCGAACTTTACATTGACGAGAGCGCGATTTTGAACGACCTTTTTCGAATGGCCATCCGAACATCCGAAAGCGATCCGGCGGAAATAGACCAGGTGAAACGCTATTTGAAAAGGAAGATACGGTCGTTTATTTTGGAGTTTTAGGTATCCGTTTTCATGTGTAGAGGCCCCACCGGCGCCACAGGAATGGAGGAAAGAGTCGTGCATATTGGGTTGGTTTTTAGGGTTTTTGTTTCAGTTTTTCTTCAAGTTTTTGCAAATATTTTTTGGCTTCTTCGTCATGTGAATCAAGGTTAAGGGCTTTGTGGTAATCAAGTCGGGCCTCTTTTAGCAGGCCTAACATTTCTTTCAAAGAACCTCTCGCAACATAACCTCCCACGTAGCCAGGATTGTAAAGTAGAATTTGGTCGTAATCTTTTATGTCTTTTTTAAACTCCTCCACCCTATTCTCTGCTGCACTTTTATAGTGGTCAGCATCAACATAGGAGGGGTCAATTGCAATAGATTTGGAAAAATATTCTACTTTTTGATTAAAATTGTTTGTTTGTTTGCCTAAATTGAAAAATTTTTCCGCTTCTCGTCTCCTTTGTGTGGGATCTGCTTCAAATTTTTTCTCTAAAATGATCTCTTTTACTCCTTGATAAATCGAATCCCAAGCCTTGTCTTTATTGGACCAATCTTTAATTGGACGACCATTTGTAGGAAGAGATTGAAAATCTTTCAATCGAGTATCTTTCCATCCACACGAGCGAGCGATGATAGGAATAATCACAACAGGTTCTCCTCTGTCATATCGGTCGAAAGTTTCCTTGATTTCTACGCGATTAATGTAGTCAGAAGCGATAAAACTGAAGCTAACGATTGGAAAAATGATGTCCGCATCGCGGAGGTGGGCTTTGATTTCCTTATCCCACTCGTCACCGGGTTTGATGTCGCTGTCGTGCCAAGGCTCGATAAACCCCTGTGTTTGAAGGAGTTTCAGCGATTTCAACAGGCCATCTTTGTAACCCTTGTCCTCCCTGGCGTAAATAATAAAGATTTTCAGCGGCGTACTCATGTTTCGTTCGGCTGGTTGCGAGGTAGCAAATGTATTGAAAAAGTGGAAAGTAGCGGTCAGACGACTTAGAGTCGTCAGACCGCGCCGCGATATGTGGTCTGACGACTCCAGGTCGTCTGACCACTCAATGCACAACCAAAACCCAAGCCTGAAACCAGAAACCTTAAACCCCCGCATTACCTTTACTGTACGCGCTCTCCGCTACAATTGAAAAGTTGCCAAATCTGGTGTACTTCTTCTCGTTAAACCGAGGTTAAAAAACCCCTGATACACAACCTGATCACATTCTTTTGCTTCCTGTCAGCGTTTATTTTACGAAATTTGCGTTTTAAACAACCCCTCACGTCTCTCGCATCCCGCTCACGCTCTCACACATGAACGCCCGACGCATACGACTTATCATAGGACTGATGACCGCCGCCCTGCTCGGGTTGATCGGCCTACAGATTTATTGGATCGACTGGAACATCCGGCTCAACGAAGAACAGTTTGACAAAAACGTATTTACCGCGCTCAACAAAGTAGCGGGCAAACTGCAATACCTCGAAACCGTGATGGTGCTGGAAGCCATGAACCAGTCGCGGGGCGAGTCGGGCAATGTGCTCCGCACCGCTGAATTGCTTCACAACGGATATGCCGCCCAGCGGCTCGGCAACACCGACAGCCTGCCCAATCCGACGGGCGAAGGCAGCACCTTTGAAGACAACGTGACGATGTGGGAATACATGAAGGTGACCCAACTGCTCGATACCAAACCCCTCGCCGAGCGGGTGCCGCTCGACGTGCTGGCACAATCCATCCAGGAAGAAATCGGCAGCCGGGGCATTCAGGCGGAATACCAGTACGGGGTGTATTCCAAATCCCGCAACAGTTATGTCATTGTGAACGACCATTTTGTGGTGGAAGACAGCGGCCCGCAAATCACCGCCGGCGGCGCGCCCACGCTGTACAACTCGCCTTACAAAGTTGCGCTCTTCACGCAGGACATGGAATCGCCGGGATACCTGTCGCTGTATTTTCCCAACCGCACCCGGCTCGTGCTGGCGTCCGTGCTGCCGACGCTCGTACTTTCCGTTGTATTCACCGGCATCATCCTCTTTTGTTTCTGGTACACCATCCAGGTCATTTTCCGGCAAAAGAAACTGTCGGAGATGAAGAACGACTTCATCAACAACATGACCCACGAGTTCAAAACACCGATCGCCACCATCAGCCTCGCCGCCGACAGCATCGGCAGCCCGATGATCATGAGTCACCCCGACAAGATCAAACGGTTCGTAGATATTATCCGCCAGGAAAACCGCCGGATGAACAGCCAGGTGGAGCGGGTGCTGCAAATGGCGATGATCGATAAAAAAGATTTCCAACTCAGCCTCGACGACTTCAACCTGCACGAGGTGATCCAGCAGGCGGTGGACAATTTCAGCCTGCAAGTGGAAAAACGCGACGGCACCCTTCGCACCGATTTACAAGCGACAAGACCCATCATCGAAGGCGACGCGACGCACATCGCCAGCATCATCCACAACCTGCTGGACAACGCCAACAAATACAGCCCCGATCAGCCCGACATCACCATCGCCACCCGCGATGTGCCGATGGGCGTGGAAATCACCGTGACGGACAAGGGCATCGGCATCAGCAAAGAGGCGCGAAAGCATATATTCGACAAATTCTACCGGGTGCATACGGGCAACATTCACGACGTGAAAGGCTTCGGTCTCGGATTGAGTTATGTGAAGGCCATCGTGACCGCCCACAAGGGCTTGGTGGATGTGAAAAGCGAGCCCGGCAAAGGCAGCAGTTTTATCCTGACCTTTCCAAAAACGGTGATCGGCCAGGTAGAACGCGACAACGCGGAACGCGCGCAGGGCCGGGCAGCGGTAGAAGGTTAAAATTGGCTATTCAGGAATTTGGGAATTATTTTTGTAGTAACCGCTACCAGAAAGCAGGTATTACAACAACAATCTCCCTACCATGAATCGATTCGTTACACTCGTACTTCTTCTGACCCCGGTAAGTCTTTCCGCCCAAATCACGTGGATATCATTCTGTTCGGACAAAAACTTTTGTTTCAACCAGGGCTCCTGTACCGAAGGCAACGTGTTCCTGGTAGAAAAAGCCGTCACCGCCTGCGGCAGCAGTCCGATCGTCAATTACAGTTACAAAATTGACCTCTTCAACGACGGCAGCACGGATATCAATTCAACGCAGGACACCGTCAACGGGCCTTTCCCGATAGGTACGCACGAAATTTCGTGGAAAGCGACCGACAACTGTGCCAATATTGCCAACTGCACCTATTTGTTCACTATCAAAGACTGCCTCGGGCCAGGCATCATTTGTATAAGCGGACTGACTCAAAACGTAACGCCGGGGTGTACGGTCGATTTTGGTGCAAGTGATTTTATTGTCAATTTCGGCGACAACTGTACACCCGCCGACGAACTTGTTTTCGGGGTCAATAAAATTGGAGCGGGATCAGGATTCCCTACCGATACCACGCTGAGTTTCGACGGTTGCAAATTCGGACCAACCCAGGTCGAAGTCTGGGTCAAAGACGAGAACGACCTGGTCAACAAGTGTTTCAGCAGTGTGACGATACAGGATAACGACGGCGTTTGCGGATGCACCGCCGAAATTGGATTGCAGGGTTGCGCGCGCACCGCCGATAGTATAAAATTGAACAAATTTACGATCCGGGCCGATCTGACTTCCGCATCGCTCGATTTGTTTCTCCAAAAAAACAAAACCGACTCCTGCTACCATGAATCGTTTGCAGGGCTGACAACAGGCGAAGACTATCACGTTGTTGTGCGCGCCCGCCGCACCGACGACCCGCTCAACAACGTCAGCACCTTCGACCTGCTGCAAACCAGCAAGCACATCCTCAACATCCAGCCCTTCCAGAGCGTCTACCAGCGCCTTGCCGCCGACGTGAATGCCAGCAACTCGGTCACGACCTTCGACGTCGTGGAAACCCGCAAACTCATCCTCGGCCTCTACGACACCTTCCCGAAGGTTCCGGCCTGGCGTTTCGTGCGGCCGATTGCCGACCCGACCAACCTGCTGAGCGCGGTGAAAGATACTTACCAGATTGCACTCCACAACCTGATCGCAGACACAACGCTCACGGGCCTCGATTTTATCGGCGTCAAAATGGGCGATACGAACCTTTCGGCGTCGTTTACGAACAACAACGTGGACGACCGCGCGCCACTCCTGCTCGACGTCGAAGAACGTCTTCTGAGTGTCGGAGAAACAATTTCGATACCTGTCCGGCTGTCCGAAGCGGCGACTTTGGATGGCTGGCAACTGGCCTTGTCGGTCGATCCGGCTTTGGCTCGAATTGAAAATGTGGAAGGGTTACCGGAAGAAAATATGGCGCTGTCAAACCATGAAGTCCGCGCGCTGTGGTACGACGCGACGGGGAAGCGGTTCGCTCCCAAAGAGACGCTTTTTTACTTGAAAATCAAAACCATACAGCCGGCATCGTTGTCGGAAATTTTATCCCTGGCTTCGCAAAAACTCGTGTCCGAGGCATATATCCGCGTCGGAACCGGCCCGGAACAACGCCATGCATTCGTCCTTGGTTTCGGCACACAGCAGGAAAACGGCGCGGCTTTTTTTCCGCCCCGGCCCAACCCGTTCGGCGACGAAACGACGTTCGGCCTGCTGCTCCGGCAGCCGGGGACGATTAGTCTGGAGGTGTTCGATGTTTCGGGGAAAATGGTTTATTCTCAACCTACGGAATCGGGCGCTGGCTACCAGTCGCTGGTATTACAGGCGGTGGATTTGCCGGGTACGGGGGTGTTTTTCTATCGGGTGCGGGTGAGTGGGGAGGTGTTTGGCGGGCGGTTGGTAAGAGGGTGAGGTCAGGTCAGAAAAATGGGTCGGTCAGTGATCTATTGGAAATGCCGTCTCCATGTCCGTCCCGTCTTCTTCCAGGAGTCGTTTCAAGTTGAGAGAACAACCTGGCAGAACCTCAACAGTATCATCCCAATCTACTGTCAACCAAGGCTTTCCGCGTTCTGCTACCTGAATTTTACGAATTTTGGTATAAATCCAGACGACCTTTTCAACACCAAAGTCGAGTAACTTTTGGGTTTTAATTTGATAATAATCCGGCGCCCAGTCCAAATCGCGCCATTCGATTTTGGTATCCACTTCGACCACGATTTTTGGCGGAAAGTCGAAGTACTTGTCTACAAACATTTTGTCCTTATCGGCGGCGTTGTAAATAATGATGTCGTTGGAGACATGGTCTTTGTTGGCGAACAATACACCAGGTTCGTTGATCGAAGTCCTGTGCAATTTTCGATTCAGGACCGTGTTCATGAAATGTAAAATGAGGTCGATCAAATACGATTGTTTTCTGCCTGTTCCCATAACACTTTCAGGAGAGAGGTTTTGCGCAATCGCCTCCCGGTAGCCGTAATAGTACAGCGGCTGACCATTTATTACTTCGTAGATAAACGGTTCCAGCACTTTGCGGGAAAGGGTGCGCTTTGTTGCTTTTGGTTGCGCTGCTCTTAATGCGGCGGATTCCATACGAGTCAGATTTTATACTTGCAAATGTAGTCGTTTTCGGACAAAAACCAGATGGCTGTTTTTTCAATTAGCCATTTGTTCAACAGTGAAAGAATTTGGATAATAGGCATCAAATGCGTTCATTTGTACCAAAATCGAGTCGAATGACTATTTACTCAGCATACGATGAAATCGCCGAAGTGCTCTCAACTGCCGAACCTGCGAGGTTAGCAAATCTCCGTGCCTCTACCGAAATGCAGGAACGGTTGGAGTTTTTGATTGAGAAATCAAAAGAAGGCGAACTTTCCAAATCTGAAAAAGACGAACTCGACCACTACATTGTGTTGGAACGGCTTGCCCGGCTTGCCAAAATACGCGCTCATGATCGGGATGAAAACAAATGAGTCAGTGTACATCTATCTCTTGCAAAAAACTTGATTACCATGAAACGAAAACTTTCTTTATTGGCCTTTTTCCTTTGCTGTATTTGCGCCTGTAAACATGAGCCCGAGCCAGCACCTACACCGCCTCAGTCATTACTGCTTAATTGCAAACTGCTGAAAATCATTCCTGTAAACGATTCTAAATCATACACCTATGAGTATAATTCAAGTGGACGCCTTTCAAAGCGTATCGAACTTTGGAATGGTGTGCCGCGAGTTTGGTATGTGCTTCTTTATTCAGGAAACAAAATGACTTCACGAGAGACATGGACAGACTATCCTTCCTCTCCGCTCAAAATGACACGTTTGGACACGCTCATCTACAACAATGAAGGGCGAATTATTGAAAGACAAGTTTTAGAACCAGAAGACAACTTCTCCGTTCATCTGATTTACAAGTATGCTTATGATGATGCAGGCTTTCCTGTGACGAGTCAGACATACTACCCTGCTACAAATGAATATTGGTCAAGCTATAAATATCTGTGGGAGAACGGCAATATAGTAAAAAAAGAGGATTATGAAGGCGATTTTGAATATCTTGAACACGAATGGTTTTACGAATATGGGCCCGGTTTAAACCACGAAAAAATTGCAGCGATGTTTCCTGAATACCCTGAATATCAAAATAATAATGTTGTGAAATTTATGAGCGCCAAAGACTACACCGGTTTACTTGACCTACTGTGTAATCCTTGCGTTCATCAATATGATTTGAACGACTATAACCTTCCGACCCGAATTCACTATGGTTGGGATAATGAAATTGAATTGATTTGGGATTGCCAATGACACTCACCACCATTCTATTCCATTCAAAACCTCAACCGAGTTTCAACAAAAACTTCGACCTGCTCATCCGCCACCTGCACGAGATGAAAGCAGCGGGTTATGAGACCTATATCTGCTCTGAAAATCCCAAGCAGTTCGACCGGCTGGCGGCGATTTTTAAAGAATTGAAAGCGGATTTACCCGCCGGAGATGCGAAGGCGGGTGTGGCTTTCCTGCCCGTTGAAATTCCGATTCACGAAGGCTTCATCGACGAGGACCTGAAGATCGAAGTCCTCACCGACCACCAGATTTTCCAGCGCTACCACCAATACAAGATCCGGCAGGGCTTCACCAAAGATCAGGCACTGAATTACAGGGTGTTGCGCGAACTCTCACCCGGTGACTACGTCACGCACATCGACCACGGCATCGGCAAATTCGCCGGCCTGCAAAAGATCGAAATCGGCGGACAGGTGCAGGAAGCCGTACGCCTGAACTACAAAAACAACGACATCCTATACGTCAGCATCCACTCGCTGCACAAAATCTCGAAGTACATCGGGCAGGAAGGCACCCCGCCCGTGCTCTCCAAAATCGGCTCCGACGCCTGGAAACAACTCAAGGCCCGCACCAAGCGCAAAATCAAGGACATCGCGGCGGAACTCATCAAACTCTACGCCGCCCGCCGCGCCGCCAAAGGCCACGCTTTCCCGCCCGATGATGTGCTGCAAACCGAACTCGAAGCCAGTTTTATCTATGAAGACACGCCCGACCAGTACAAAGCCACACAGGACGTAAAGGCCGATATGGAGAAAGAATACCCCATGGACCGCCTCATCTGCGGCGACGTGGGTTTCGGCAAAACGGAGGTCGCCATCCGGGCTGCCTTCAAAGCCGTGACCGACGGCAAGCAGGTCGCCATCCTTGTGCCGACCACGATTTTGGCTTTGCAACACTGGAAAACCTTTTCCGAGCGACTGGTCGATTTCCCCGTCACGGTGGATTATCTCAACCGTTTCCGCAGCGCCCGCGAGCGTAAGGAGATTTTGGAAAAACTGAAAAAAGGCCAGATCGACATCATCATCGGCACCCACGCGCTGCTGAGCAAGGAGGTGGGATTCAAAGACTTGGGGTTGCTCGTGGTGGACGAGGAGCAAAAATTCGGCGTCGCCTCCAAGGAAAAACTCCGCGCCCTGAAAGTCGATGTGGACACGCTCACACTCACGGCCACGCCGATTCCTCGCACGCTGCAATTCTCGCTCATGGCCGCCCGCGACCTTTCGGTCATCCGCACGCCGCCGCCCAACCGCCAGCCGATCCAGACTGAAATCCGCGTGTTTGACGAAGACCTGATCAGCGAGACGATACACGCCGAAGTCAACCGCAACGGCCAGGTGTTTTTCGTGCACAACCGCGTGAACGACCTGCCCAAAATCGTGGAAACGCTCAAACGCCTCTGCCCCGAAACCGAAGTGGCTATGGCGCACGGCCAGATGGACGCCGAACACCTCGAAAAAGTGCTGGTGGATTTCATCGACCGCAAATTCGACGTGCTGGCCTGCACCAACATCATCGAAACCGGCCTCGACATCCCCAACGCCAACACCATCATCATCAACCGCGCCGATATGTTCGGCCTCAGCGACCTGCACCAGTTGCGCGGACGTGTAGGCCGCTCCAACCAGAAGGCTTACTGCTACCTCTTCGCGCCGCCCATGAGCGTGCTCACACAGGAGGCCCGCAAACGCCTGCGCACCATCGAGGAATTCACCGACCTCGGCTCCGGCTTCCAGGTGGCCATGCGCGACCTCGACATCCGCGGCGCGGGCAACCTGCTTGGCGGCGAGCAGTCGGGCTTCATCGCCGACATCGGTTTCGAGACCTACCAGAAAATCCTCGATGAGGCTATCCAGGAACTGAAGGAGACGGATTTCAAGGATTTGTTCAAGGAAGAAATTGCACAGCGCGGCTCCTACGTCCGCGACGTAACCATCGAAACGGACGTGGAAATGCTCATCCCCGACGAGTATGTGTCCAACACGCAGGAGCGTCTCAACCTCTATACAGAACTGAATACCGTTGAAAATGAGGAAGGTATCAAGGCGTTTGCCAAACGGCTGGAAGACCGGTTCGGCAAAGTACCCCACCAAGTGAACGCCCTCTTCGAAGCGCTGCGCCTCCAGTGGCTCTGCAAAAAACTCGGTTTCGAGCGGCTCATCCTCAAAGGCGGCAAACTGCGCTGCTACTTCCTCGGCGATCCTCAGTCGTCGTTTTTCGAGACCGAACAGTTCCGGAAAATCATGGCTTACATCCAAAAGCACGGCCGTATCATGGGCATTTCGCTGAAACAGACGAACAAGGAACTCATCGTGGTGCAGGATGAGGTAAGGAGTTTGAAGGCGGTGAAGGGGATGTTGGAGGGGGTGATTTCGGCGGTGTCGTAAATATTTACGACAAATTGCTTTCAAACTTGTATCTTTGTGTCATTGGTGGGCTACGCGTCCGCCACCTACGAAAGGACAGCATCGCAAACGGTGTTGTCCTTTATTTTTTAGCGAAATTGGTGGCGACCTTTTAGAATGGTATCTCTGTCAAACTGATGCAGTTGTTTGCGCCAGACAATCCAGACGACTGCGATAGTAGCAAATTTTTGAACAGCATAAAACAATGCTGAACGCAATCGTTCTGCTTTTATCGGTTGGTCAAGATGTAACAGCAGGTTTTCAGATTTGTGCTTGGCTGTTCGAAATTGATGGGCAATCGCGTTTTTCAGGTTTTTCGCTTTCGAAATGTATTTAATCTCAAACAAGATGCTGTTGATGCGAACATCGGGTGATTTGTGATAGCCTGATTCTTCCAGCAGAATCACTGCATAACCTGCGTTTTTCAATACCAAACAGGCTGGCATTTCCAAATGCAGTGAAGCTCTTGAATGCCCAATATGAATAACGATAAACCCATCCGTTGACTCATCATGGCCCAATGAATCGGGAAAAGTCTCCTGGAACCCTCTAATATGCCGGGCCGCTGATTCTGTTGTCTTGAAATACGCTTCAGGCGAAAGGTTTTCGAATATGAGTTGATGAGGTGTTTTTGGCATGATATGACGCGTGTTAATTCTGGCTGCAAGATAAATAACAAGGGCGCATCATAAGTATTTCGCTAATGTAGACTAAAAAAGGAACTCATCTTGGTGCAAGATGAGGTAAGGAGTTTGAAGGCGGTGAAGGGGATGTTGGAGGGGGTGATTTCGGCGGTCGCCTGATTGGGGCAGAGCGACTCCGGTTGGCACCCCATCTGACACCATACTGGATTTGATTTGCCTCAAGCGTAAAACGTTTGTATTTTGTCCGCAAATTACCAAAGCCTTCATGTTGACAACAATCGCAGTAGCAGCCCTTTCAGGCCTTCCCACTGAAATCCTCGGCCATTACTTTGGCAGAGTTGCTGACTTTCTGGGTACTGAACTCACGAGCGATCTGGATTGGAAAGTATGGAAAGCCAAACATGGTCTTGCTCACAATAACAGCGACTTCACGGAGCGGTACGCTGAAGCATTGCTTTCGCTACGATCAGCAGGCAAGCCGAAGCCGCTGTTGAAGTTTTTTGCCAACGAAAGTGTTTTCGCCGTCATTCACGATTATTGGTATGGAGAAGCCAGCGCGGAATCTTTTGAAAAGGATTTTGCCAGCCTGACCCGCCACTTTACGCTGGACAAGCAACTCGAAGGTTTTTCCGCTCAATTGGAAATCGCCTATTTCCTTACTTTCTATCGAAAAACCGTCAACCTCAACCGCACTGCCGGAGAGCGGGAGGTTTTCGAGATTTTGCTAAAAATCCTGCAAGAAGTCAGAGCCGAAAAAAGCCGCTACCGACCAACGTATGAAGGCCTGATTGACCGCATTGACCCGAATTTTCTGCAAGAACAAAAAGAAAAAACAGGCCCTTTGCTCACGCCAGAAGGGTTTTATTTAGCAAACGGCCCTGCCCAATGGTGGGGCGTGATGAACGGCTTGGTGGCTCCTAAAACCTTGTATCACGGCTTGCCGCAGCGCGTGGAGAAGGCTTTTTATGGCAGCGCACCCGTGCTGGCAATATTCGATGGTTCCGGCGGAATGGGCAAAACCACTGCCGCCCGACTACTCGTGACCGAACTCTGCGAACGATACGAATGCTGGTGGGTAGACGAACTCGGCGGAGATGAATTGGACCTGGCCATGCCCGAGTTTTTGGAAAGTCGCATCCAGTCAGGCCGCGAAACACTCGTGGTGCTGGACGACTGGGGTAAATACTCGGAGGACTGCCGACGGACGCTCAGCCAGTTTATGCGGCGACAACTAAAAAAGGGTGACGCCACAAACATCCGATTCATTGTGACGGCCAAGCACGACGAACACGCCGATCTGAGTCACGACCACGTTTTGCTGGCACAGAATGCCGAATTGTCGTTCGATGCTGCCGAATACCTGAAAACCGACAACGAAAATCTGCTCAAATTGGCGCTCTCACAGTTGCCAGAAGAGATGAAGGGCTTGTACGAAACCTTGTTCAACCCTGAAGACCGGCTACTGGGCAAACCTTTCCATTTGCTTTTCATCTTGCTTCGCGCATCCAAAGACCCGGAACTGCGTCAACGCCTGACCCAGCACAATGCCGAGGGGAAATTCAAGCAAGTGTTGCAGTACGATTTTGACCGGCTCTACCGCGACGACGAACACCAGGGACTGGCAGTGGCGATGTTGTTTTTTGCCTATGTAAAGCATAAGCATAGCTTCTCGCTCCCTTATGAAGCTTTTTTGGCTTTGGCGAATCGTTATGCAACCGGAAAAACCTCGCCCGGGAAGAGGCTTGCTGCTCAAGTGCCAGAGCAATGGCATATCATTAGCCATTACCTCACTAAGGGAAAAAGAGAAGTCAACAAACGCCTCGATACATCAGTATTTATCCAGTTCAAAAAAGATGAGTACCCTAATTATCTGCTCCAAATCAATCTGGAAGTAGGCCGCAGTACTATCGAATATCTAGATCAAGAAAAAAATCTTATGGTACAATTTCTTATTGAAAATGGAAGAAGCTTGGTGGCATCTCAACTTGCGTACATTTTCAGTCGAAAAGAACATTTGCTTAGCGCACAAGAACAAATAGCGACCGTAGAGGCATTATTAAATCGAGGTGTTGGCCACCATAGCTATACTTCGATTTTTTTGGGTACAGGTTCTTTACCTGATGTCCCCTTTGAGCAGAAATGGAAATGGATAAAACAGTTTAATGAAATATCTCAAAAGAACGGGTATTTTCATAAATTTTTTGTCGCTTTTATCAAACAGGCTCAAAAAGAGGCTTGGTTTGAATACCTCAACGCTCTAATTACCTTAGGGGCAGATTCATCAGCTATTTGGATCCCATTTTTAAATAATGCACCAACTGAAATGAGAAATCTCGAGACCAAAAGGCTGTTGAGGGTTGAAAATCAAGTTCCAGATGTCATCTGCCGCTGCCTTGACCTGTTGCGAGAGGAGGCGAAAGAGGATGCCAGAAGGCTGTTGAGGGTTGAAAATCAAGTTCCAGCTGTCATCTGCCGCTGCCTTGACCTGTTGCGCGAGGAGGCAAAAGAAGATGCCAGAAGGCTGTTCAGGGTTGAAAATCAAAACTTCGATGTCATCTGCCGCTGCCTCGACCTGTTGCGCGAGGAGGCAAAAGAGGATGCTAGAAGGCTGTTGAGGGTTGAAAATCAAGTTCCAGATGTCATCTGCCGCTGCCTCGGCCTGTTGCACGAGGAGGCAAAAGAGGATGCTAGAAGGCTGTTAAGGGTTGAAAATCAAGTTCCAGATGTCATCTGCCGCTGCCTCGACCTGTTGCACGAAGAGGCGAAAGAGGATGCCAGAAGGCTGTTGAGGGTTGAAAATCAAGTTCCAGATGTCATCTGCCGCTGCCTCGACCTGTTGCGCGACGAGGCGAAAGAGGATGCCAGAACGCTGCTGAAAGTCGAAAGCCAAAACACACAGGTTATCTGCCGGTGCCTCGACCTGTTGCGCGACGAAGCAAAAGAAGAGGCCAGAACGCTGCTGAATGTTGAAACCCCAAACTCTGATGTCATCTGCCGGTGCCTCGACCTGTTGCGCGACGAGGCGAAAGACGATGCCAGAAGGCTGCTGAAAGTTGAAAATCAAGACAAGGATATAATCTGCCGTTGCCTCGACCTGTTGTGTGACGAAGCGAAAGAGGAGGCCAGAAATCTACTGAAAGTTGAAAATCAAAACCCGGGGGTCATCTGCCGATGCCTTCAAATTTTGAAAACGCAAGACCCTGATTGGGCAGAGGCTCGGGAATACTGCTTGACAATCCTCCAAAACTGGCAAAAACATCCTCATGCCCTCGTTAGCAACTGCCTGAATTATTTACCGCAGGACAATGTGAGCATCAACGTGATGAAAGCGGTGTTAAGAGAAAAATACCAATACCCATTTCTCTATGCGAGCATTATGCACTATAAATATGGTCAGCATGACTTTTGGGAAAAGGAAGTACGCCGCGTTGCCTGTAACTGGTTAAAAGAAAATCGAATGGTGGTTGGCAGTTGTCTTATCCATCTTGAATCAGACCTAAATTTTGTTCTCGCTCCTTGTCGGCAAATCCTGCAACGCTGGGAGTGGGAGTGCATCAATACTAAAAAGGCACTGGCGCAAAGAAAAAGAGTCAGCGACCGCTATATCCAGAAAGCCCTCGCGCACCCGCAACTGCGTTCGCTCTCTGCTGCTACTGCCCAAGCCATGTACGCCCGCGAGCAAGCCGAGCCCGGCTTTTTGCTTTACTACACCTGTGAGATAGTAGTCGGCATCGTGGAGCAGGGCGTATGGCCAACGTGGGAGAGTGCAGGGGTAGTGGAGGTGGAGGAGTAGTTTTTGCGGAGCCCCCTCGATAGCACAGAGCCCACGCTTTGTGACATCTTATCCGCCAGGTACCCCCGACATCCTCAATTGGCGCATCAAGCCGCCGCTTCCCGCAGCGAAACAGGCAAATATGCATACACCAAATCCTCCTCCGCGATGCCCAAATCCATCAACTCGTAGCCGATAGGCAGGTCGGTTCGGTTTTGCTGCACCCATACCTTGTCGCCGATGATGTCGAAATGAAAAACGGCATAATGGATGTGCTTGCCGTCCTGCCAGCCCATGCGCACCAACTGGTAATGATGATTTTGCGTGTCGAGGATAAGCTGATTTTGTACCTCTTTGAGGTTGGCGGGCTTGATTTTGGCGTAGTCTTTCAGAAAGGAAACGACCGCTTTTTGATACCTCAGAACTTTATCCATTGACTTACTTTTTTCTGTTTGTGATTGAAAATGAGCAGGTTGACGGTGTATCGACTCCACGATTCCCGAAAAGCATAGGATTCGTTCAACTCTTCATAGGCTTCTTGTGGAATGGCGAGGAACAGCATTTTTTCAGGATAAACAAGCTCCAATGCGATTTTGTAAACGAGGAACTGCCCCAGTGCCTGATAGTAATCGTAAAAAAAGGTATGCCCAACGAGCGACTTGATTTCCACTGCAATCTTTTCTCCCGCTTTTTCAGCCGAAATAACCAGTCTTTGGGCCGCCAGGTCAATCTGAAATTCCGTGCCCGGTGTCTGGACGGAGAGCGGATCGTCGGTGATTGTCCAACCATCCCGTTCGAGCGCAGTTCGCACTGCGTCGTGGTAGTTGTCTTTTCTTGGCATGGGCTTTTGTTTTGGCAAAGATAATCTTTAGGTCTCAAAAAGAAAAAGTCGCCAAAAAGCAGGCCTGAACAAAGAACCTGCCCATTTCTCATTCCAAGAAATTCACCTCTTCACTCCTCCACCCGCCACGCCTTTCGCCACTCCGGCTTCACCAATTTCCAAATCACCCCTGCATAGTCCTTCCCGTCCAGCATGGCGAACAGCACCTGCGGATGTGGCTGGGTCAGAATGTACAGCGCAGTTTCTTTGCGGGTATCGAAGGTTTTGAATGTGGCCCGGCACTCGGCCTCTATAGCATCGAACTGGCCTTGCAGGTCGGCCACCACTTGCTGCACCCAAGCGTAGAACTCATCCGGCACCCGCTCCAACAACTCATCCAGCGAGCGACCGGCGGCAAGATGCTCCCAGATGGTGACATTGGAGGCGCCCGTCACTATGCGGTGCAGGCGCAGGTATTCTTCGAATTTGACTTTCACCCGCAGACCGCTTTGGAAGCGCAACACGAAGCCCTCCCGGTTGGTCGCTCCGGGTTGGTTATGAACGTGGCGCCAGTTGGTAAGCCCCTCGTGGCGGGGCGGGAGCGGGAAGCCGAGGGCAGGGTCCTCAGGCAGTTCCTGGCCGGTGGCATTGTCTATAATGCCTAATAGGTAAAGATCGTTGGTAGGGCCGTAGTCCACCACGATTCGGTTATAGGGGTAGATGATTTCAAAAAGGTACGTCGCGTCGCGTCTCAATATGGGAAAGACGGTGGCGTACCGTGTGTGCAACAGTGCCGTGGCGTGTTGCGCCTGCTCGCTGGTGAAACTTCCCCGTGACGCGATAAACGGTTGGTCATCCACCCAATACAGGATGCCAAGCGAGCCGTCCATTTTTTCAAAAACCTCAAAGGGTTCGTTAGGAAGTTCCGAAGGGTCATGCTCGGCGAGATTGAAAAACTTGGTGAAAGGCCGCGCCACTACCTGTCCGTGGCCGTTCAGGATGAGGCCCCGGCAAGCCAGCGTGACTTCGTTCCACAGTTGCTCATACTGCGTTTTGGCCGCATAGTTGTAAATCCACAAGTCCGCTGTCGGGTGCTTCTGGGCGTGGATGTACTGGTCGGCGACGAGTTGTCGAAGGAGGGTAAGGTCCATAGTTCAGAAACTATAACGAGCATTAAACCCCCACTCGTTCCACCTTCAAAAACGCCCCATCCAAGTGTTCAAAATCAACATCGGTAGTGAGAAGCGTAGCACCTAAAATTGAAGCGGTCGCTGCAATCCAAAGGTCATTTTTGCCCATATTGCGCGAAGTAAGGTGGAGCGGGCGGCCGGGAAGTTTGCCCTGGCTGAAAGCGTCAATTTCAGCGTACCGGTTATAAATGTCTTTTGAACCGATATCAATCAGCAGGAAGTTGTCCAACATCTCAAACATTTCCTGAATCCTTTTTGCGCCCCATTTATTTTGAATGGCTATAGAGCGCAACTCGCCATGCGAAACGACACAAACCCAAGGTTCATGCTCTTCGGAAAAAGGCTGGAAACTGGCCTCCACATACTGCATCACGGTCGATTGCCGGATGTAGTGAAGTAAAATGTTGGTATCGTAGAGGTAAATCATTTGGTCAACTGTGAAAGCAACAACTCAACAGGCTCCTGAACATCCATTTGTTTGATAAGTCTCATTACGTCTGCCTTGTCTGGCTTTCGGCCGCCCCGGCTCCGTCTGACGGCTTCAGGGTCAAATTTTTCTTTTAATGTCGCCCGGTATTGCTGGACACGTTCCCGGCGTTCCCTGACTTTTTGATACACTTCTTCCCATTCAGCGAGGTCTTTTTCATCACTGATTGCATGGACCGCTTCCAGCAATTGGGTTTTTCTTTCTTGAAATTTCACCATGACAGACCTCCTTTTCGTGCAAAAATAAGATGATTTGCGAATGTCCCAAAATTCTTATTGCGCCCACCCCTCCGGCCATTTCCCAAACACTTTCAATTCCTTTCCAAAATCCCTTTATTGCTTCACCCCCCGCAACATAACAACCTCCCCTCCTTCCATCACCCGCAAAAAATACACCCCTGCAGGCAAAGTCTCCAGCGAAACAGCACCACCCTCTGCGTGCACAACTCCCTGCCAATCCAGCCGCCCCGCAGCGTCGAACACCTCAACATAAACATCGGAAAAGGCATCGGTTGAATTCCGGTACAAATGGACGACGGAAGCGGCGGGATTGGGTGCGAGACTCCATACAGCAGCACTGTGCGACGGCGCTGAAGTGCCGCTCGACTCATCCGCACAATCAAAGTCCAGGATGAATTGCTGATAACCGGGCGCTTTATCGTTCTGCAACGTAAAATCATCGCCGATGCTGAGTTCCGCATTGCGAAAATTAGAGCCGAACACCGCGCGGTCTTCATTGACACAAAGAAAAGGAAATGAACCTTCAAAATCTCCGTCGGAAGATTGCAGGAGCAGGCTGTCGCTTAAACCGGCATCATAAGATTTCACGGCCATGCCGCCATCCGAAGGAAATTGCAGCAGCAGTTGGTCGCAAAAAGGCTGCAATGCAACATGCTGGTAATCTATAGGAATAAATCCTTCAAGAATGGAGTCCGACCACGCAGGGTCGCCTCCGGGTGTGCAGGCCTTCAGCCGGAACCCGCCGGGCTGGTTGGGGCCTTCGTCAAAATCGTTCGACAACATGAAAACTTTTCCGCCGAAAACGGCCACTTCGGGATGTTCATCGAAGGTGATATAGTTGTACGCTCGAATCCAATGCGCGGTGAAGGTCGAGTCGAGCCGGGCCACATAATTGGCATAACCTGTTACCATCGGTGGCTCAGGCACAGGCAGGTTGGCAAACATCGCCCAGGGAGAGGCGGTGCCGACGGCGTACAGCCGCCCATCCGCATCGAGCGCAAGGTCGCTGATACTGCGGATGTCGAGGATTTTTTCGGTACGCAGGGTCCCGTCGAAGTCGTAACGGCGCAGGCTGCTCCACACCGCTTCGTGCATGCCGGCGACATAAATGGCATCGGCGGCCAGCGCCAGCGTCCAGCCGAAACAATCTTCCGGCAGGGTGCTCACGTCCACGTCTATCCATTGAAAATTGCCGTCGGCATCTATTTTGGCGATGAAAAAACTGGCGTCGTATTCGTTGGCGCCGGGGATGAGCCAGTTGACTGCCAGCCGGAACGTGTCCACATAGCCGCCGGTAATCAGCAGCCCGTTGTCGGGCGTCACGGCAGCATCGAAGATGCGGGCAATATTGCCGGGAAATTCGCGGCGCCACAGCAGCGTGCCGTCGGGGCCGTATTTGCTTATAACGGGGTCGCCTGCCGGAAAGAGCCCCATAATACCGCTCTCCACCCACGAACTCTTAAGGTTCAGGGTAGAAGCAACGTACAAGTTGCCGGTCGCATCCAGCGCACCCGCTGTGAGTACACCGGAGTCGGGCAAATGAAGCAATCGCGCATCGGTCAGTTTTTGGGCAGCAATCGGCCGGGAGGTGGCGCCCAGAACGAGCAGAAGGAGAAAGTACAATCGGTACATGGCTGATTTTTAGGGGCAAAATTGGGAAGTCAGCCAGAACTTCTGCATCGCATAAATGCGTGAAAATGAACGAATGACAAATTCGGGCGAAATTCATGCGGTCAAAAAACAATCTGCTTCTACCGTCGCAACAGCGTCACATCGCCGGTGTAAATATGCGCCTGCCCATCCGTAAACATAATTTCCGCCACCCAAACAAACACGCCTTCATCGAGTGCTTTCCCCCTGAAATCAGTACCATCCCAGCGCAGAGCCAGGTCGCCCGGCGCCCGGTCTTTCTGACTGAACACCAACTCTCCCCAGCGGTCGTAAATCATCAGGCGGTGCACCTGCGTGGCGCTTTTGCTCGTAAACAGGGTGAAATAATTGTTTTCGTCATTGTTTGCGGGGTCTTGCACAAACACGTTCGGGCCGTACACATCGAGGCGCGGCAACACGGTGATCGTCACGGAATCCCAGGCGATGCAACCGGTATCATCCACTACCGCCAGGATGTAAGTAGTTGTCGTCAAAGGCATTGCGACGGGTAACGGGCAGTCGGTGCAACTCAATGCAAGCGGCGGGTGCCAGATGTAGGAAACCGCCGGCCGGTTGGTCGTACCGCCCAGCGTGAGCGAATCGCAGGCAAAAATGGAACGGTCGTCGCCCAGCGATACTTCAAAACGCGGCGGATCGGACAGGTTAAACAGAATTTCAAACCGGCAATTCAGGGAATCCGCTACCGTCAGTACGTGGTTGCCCGACGGCAGATTATCCCAAAAGGGTGTGTTTTGAAAAGGTCCGTCGTCTATTGCATAGCGAATGGGGCCAACACCACCTTGTACGTCTGTGACCTCGACCGTACCGGTACTGTCGCCGTAACAATGCGGGTCGATCCATGTGGCAGTGGCAGTCAGATTGACCTCAAAAACATAGAGACTATCCGTTGCTGTACAACCAGTGGCGGATGTAATGGTCACGGCATACCATCCGGGAGCATCTGCTTGAAGTACGGCAGTGTTGCCGCCCGTCGACCATTGATATGCGGCATAATTACCTGCTTGTAATACAGCCGGAGCGCCGTTGCAGACAATCGTATCTTCTCCGGCGATGGCAAAATCAGACAAGTCTTCGAGGGCGGCTTTCACGGCTGTGGAGACAGCCCGGCAGTTGGGAAGGGAAAGGTTGCCCGCCGAGTTGGCAACGACAAGCCTGTATTCGTTTCCTGCAACAGGGTCGTTAACGATGACGGTCGGCCCGCTCGCTCCGGGCACATCCGACCAGGTTTGTGTGCCTGAAGGTTTTGTTTGCCATTGATAAAATGTGGTCGTGTAAGGCGAGTTTGTCAAAGTGGCGTTGAGCGTCAACGCCTGGTTTTCACAGAAATAAGCGATGGCCGGCAAAGCGATTTCCGGGCCGCAGGCCCGAAAAGAAATGTTGTCGATGGCCAGGTCGTTGCCGATACCGCCGGGTGCGTTGTTGCGCAGCGAAAGCGTGGCGCTTGTCTGTCCCGGCGCGGTGGTGAACGAAAACCGGTAGGTGTACCAGGTTTTGTTGATGGGGATGTTGTTCGTTTCGCACACGGTATTGCCGTCGATCTGGAAGGCAACATTCGGCTGGATGTAAGAGCCTGACTGCGGTTCGTTGATGGCAATGACGTCGATGGAAAATTCGTAGAGTGTGTTTTCACAAACCGAAACTGTTTTTTCATAAAACAAACCCGGCTGGTAACTTGCATTGACGACCATCATGTAGCCGTTCGGTTCGGGGCCATTGTCCATGATGTCGATCCAGGTTTCGGCTGCAAACCAGCCCCAGGGCGCAGTGTTGTTGGTGATCGTGTACGAGCCGTCGTTGGGTGGCGGGTTCAGCACATAAGTGTAACCCGGCGCAAGGCCGGGGTTGACGGGCAAAATATTGGCCACGCCTTGCCCGAAATCGCCATCCGGAAATATGTTTTCGCCGAGGTTGCCGGTGCAGGTGCTATTGCATACGACTAAGGGAACCGGACTGACTTGTGCAACTGCCGTCAGACAGGTGCAGATTAACAAAAGAACCGAAAGTATTGTAAAACAGAACCTGAAACGTTGCATAAGACAAAAGTAAGAAATTGATCCATCTACTGCTGACATTTGCCGTCGCGCATTTGTAACGCTGCGTTTGTCCGTCGTGAAAAAATTCTCCGCCGCCTTCTTGCTAACCTGTTGTTTTTCAAGCACCTTGTTCGCACAAAAGAAAAACGAATCCTACCATTATGCCATCCGGCACGCGGACTCATCCATCACGATCGATGGGGCGCTGGAGGAACCAACCTGGAAAACCGCAGCGGTTGCCAGCGATTTTTTCATGGTGCTGCCGATGGATACATCATTCGCCAATTTGCGCACGGAAGTCCGCATGGCCTACGACGAACGATTCGTCTATATCTCCGCCGTCAATTTTCAGTCACACCCGGTGCGGGTCGAGTCGCTGCGACGCGACTGGAATTTCGGAAGAAACGACAACTTCATTTTTTTCATGGACCCCTTCGACGACCAAACCAACGGCTTCACTTTCGGCGCCAACGCTGCGGGCGCGGAGTGGGACGGCCAGCAATACGAAGGCGGCACCGCCGACCTGAGTTGGGAAAACCGCTGGTATTCAGCGGTGAAACGCTACCCCGACCGCTGGGTTTTCGAGGCGGCGATCCCTTTCAAAACCCTGCGCTACAAAAAGGACATCACGCGCTGGGGCATCAACTTCAGCCGGAACGACCTGACCACCACTGAAAAATCGTCGTGGGCGCCCGTGCCGCGTCAGATGCCCACCGCCTCGCTGGCCTATACCGGCGTGCTCGAATGGGACACTCCCCCACCCCGCGCCGGGCGCAACATCTCGCTCATTCCCTACGCGCTCGGCGGCGGCGCAACAAGTTACCGCCCCGACGAACCCTTCGACGGCCGCGCCGACATCGGGCTCGATGCCAAAGTGGCCGTCACCTCGTCGCTCAACCTCGACGCTACCGTCAATCCCGATTTTTCACAGGTGGAGGTAGACCGCCAGGTGACCAATCTCGACCGTTTCGAGTTGTTTTTCCCCGAACGGCGACAGTTTTTTCTGGAAAACAGCGATTTGTTCAACAACCTCGGCCTCACCAACCTGCGCCCGTTTTTCTCACGACGGATCGGCCTCAACGCGCCCATCCGCGGCGGTGCGCGCCTCAGCGGTCGGCTCGACAAAAACTGGCGCATCGGCGTGATGGACATCCAAACCGGCGAGACCGGCGAAAGCGGCGCGCCCCCGCAGAATTTCGGTGTACTCACCTTTCAACGGCGGGTGCTGAGCCGTTCCAACATCACGGGCTTTTTTATCAACAAGCAGTCGTTCGAAAGCGAGCAATACCCCGACCAGCCGGCTTACAACCGCAACGCCGGGCTGGAGTACAACTTAGCCTCCAAAAATGACGTGTGGCGCGGTAAGTTCCTGTTGTTCAAATCGTTCGACCCCAATTCCAAGGGCGATGATTATGCGGCGGCAGCCAATGTGCGCTACAATAACCGCAAACTCCTCTGGGAGCTGCGGCAGGAGTATGTCGGCGAAAACTACAATCCGGAGGTCGGTTACCTGCCCCGCCGGGGCTACCACAAAACAACCTACAATGCCAATTACAACTTTTTTACAAAAAACAAACTCTTGCTGACGCATGGTCCCGGCATGGGCGGCTATACCTACATGGACGAATTCGGCAACAGCGTCGAAAACGAAACCTTCTTTACCTACAACCTGAATTTCCGAAGCCGCGATGTCTTCACCGTGTGGGTAGCCAACGACTATGTCAAACTGCTGGATGCATTCGACCCGACGAACTTCACCGGCATCAAAATTCCCGCCGGTACGGAACACATCTGGAATTCCTGGGGTACCAGTTTCGTATCGAAGCCGCAAAGCCTGCTCACCTACGGATTTGAAACGCGCTACGGCGGATATTATGCCGAAGGCACCCGCCTGCGACTGGCGGCCAATGCCGCGTATCGCGTTCAACCCTACGGCAGCCTTGCCCTGTCAGCGGAGTACAACGACATCCAGTTTCCGCAGGACAATATATACGGTTTGACAGACGCTTCTTTCTGGCTTGTCGGCCCCCGGCTGGACGTGACTTTTACAAAAAAAATCTATTTCACCGCCTTTCTGCAATACAACCAACAGACCGACAACGTCAACCTGAATACCCGCTTTCAATGGCGCTATGCCCCCGCTTCCGATCTGTATTTTGTTTATACGGACAACTATCTGCCGGAAGGTTTTGCAGTAAAAAACCGCGCGTTTGTATTAAAAATGACGTATTGGTGGAGCTTGTGAGCAAATTGTCGGACGAAAACCCTCCATTGGCCTTTACTGAATAGGTGTGGCATGACCGCTTTGAGATCATTGTTTAAGAAATAAGCCCGGAAGCGGTCATGCCACACCTACGCGACGGTTTTTAAAAACAAGAAACGACCTGTTGCCATACTGAACATAAATTCTATTACTATCATGAAATCATCAACCCTTCTGCTGCCCTTCATTGTATTATCATTGATAGCATCCTCTTGCAAAACAGCCGCCCCCTCCGCCAAAAACAATGGCGACTTTGCCGTCATCGCGTATTATTCGGGCAACGGCACCGACCTGGCTCAATACAAATGGGAACAACTCACCCACGTCATTTTCAGCTTTTGTCACTTGAAAGGCAACCGCCTGGCGGTGGACAATTCCACCGACGAACTGACGATCCGCAATTTGGTCGCTTTGAAAAAACAGCACCCGCACCTGAAAGTGCTGCTGTCGCTCGGCGGCTGGGGTGGTTGCGAGACCTGCTCGCCGGTATTTTCCACACCCGAAGGCCGCTCGGCGTTTGTTGCATCCGTGAAGGAATTGATCGACGACTACGGCGCCGACGGCATCGACCTGGATTGGGAATACCCGGCCATCGAGGGTTATCCGGGGCATGTGTACAAACCGGAGGATAAGCAGAATTTTACCCTGCTGGTGCAGGAACTGCGCCGGGTGCTTGGCAAACATGCCGAGATCAGTTTCGCAGCGGGCGCCTTTGCTGCATTTTTTGAGCAGTCTGTCGAATGGCCACAGATAATGCCCTTGCTCGACCGGGTGAACCTGATGACGTACGATTTCATTTCAGGGTTTAGTACCGTCACCGGCCATCATACGCAGTTGCTCCCGACGGCAGAGCAGGAAGCATCCGTCGACTACAGCGTTCGTTATCTGAAAAATCTGGGGGTACCGCCTTCCAAAATTGTGATTGGCGCGGCCTTTTATGCCCGCACCTGGGAGCAGGTGGAAAACGTGAACAACGGCTTATATCAGGCCGGGAAATTCAAATCGTTTGTGCCCTACAAAAATTTCCCCCAGCATATCTCCGAAGCGTCGGGATTTGCATTCTTCCGCGATCCGGCCTCGCAGGCGCCCTACGCCTACAGCGCGTCGCGTAAGGAATTCGCTACCTTCGACGATGCGACTTCGGTGGTGATGAAAACCAAATTTGCCCGTGCGAAGGGCCTCGGCGGCATCATGTTCTGGGAATTGAGCGGCGATGTGCCGGCGAACGGATTGTTGCAGGTGATCCACGATACAAAAACGTCCGGACAATGAGTGTGTTACCGTTTGCCAAGCCACACCGAATCCAATGAAAACCTGCCCGGCCCGAGTAAAAAAATAGCGGCATAAACGGTAAGGTACATCAACGGCAATTCTTTGTCAGCCAATGGATTATCCCAATTAACTGCAATCGTGGCCACGGCCATGGTGATCAATAACGGTATCAGGGCCAGCCGGGTAAATAGCCCGAGCAATACCAGCACGGCGCACACTACTTCGGCAAAAACGACCAAATAATAAGAGATTGCGCCGCCGATACCCAAGGGGTCGGGAAAACTCTCCGGGTTTTCCGAAAAGAGGAGCAATTTCATCCGAGCGTGGTTGTAAAACATAAGGGCACAAAAAGCGATACGCAACAACAACGCCGCCCAATCGGAGGAATAAGGGAAAGGGGTAAGTAATTTCAAGAATGTATTTCGGAACATAATTACAGCAAGATTTTTGTCACTTCTACTGAAACAAAATATCCTTCATCTTAGATGTACTATATTTTTTGATCGCTACTTTCATTTTTGTTAAGAAATTAATTTGTATTTCTTGTCAAGTATCTATCTTTGGCAATCTGAAACTTATACAGTATCGGGTCTTAGATTTCTCCAACAAATTACTCACCAAACCATCCCCGCAATGAAAAACTACCTTCCCTTTTTTTCCCTTCTCTTCTTTTGTCTGCTGTACCTGCCATTCATCGTTTATTCGCAAAACATCGTATCGGGCATTCTCGACGCTCCTGTGGAAGATATTCCTGCTTACGATACCACATGTGTGGATTGCATATACCTGCAGGTGGAATACGGAACATCCAATTTCCTCAACCTCGATGTATTGACAAGATTTTCAGGTGAAGTTATTACACAGGTTGACATGGTCTATTCGTCGTTCGCGCGTACCAAGGGTTTCGACCAAATAGCGCTCAATCGTGAACGTTTGGAAAACTTGCAAAAAGTGGCTCCACAGTTGTTTGAAAATGAATTGATTGACTGGACATTGATTCGCCAAACTGCATGCGCTTCACTCGAAGAAAGTGAACGCCTGTTTCACGGATTCGTTGTCCACCTTGCACCGGGTACCGCGATCCGCGACAAATCCGGCAAACTGGAACCCGTGAAACCATCAGAAGAAACTGCCGTGCCCTCCAAGAAACCGGGTTTGAAAACCCGAGATACCGTCATCATCGAGCGAAGGATCACCACCATAAAATTAACGGACCGCAACTGTGAAGAAACCGGCAAGTACCTGCCGCGCAACAAAACCAAGGCTAAAAACGGAACTCGATATGATAATGAGCGCGCCGGGCTTTTTTGGAAGAGGAAGCCCGAAAAAGTTTGCACCACCACTAATCTGGGTTATCGTTATGACACGTCTTATGTCAGGCGGACTTACAAAGTGAATGTAGCGACCGGCAAATTGATGGATCGTTCATTGATCGTCAATCGCGCCAATGATACGGTAGTGGTGGGTGCCATGGAGCGCAACTGGGACACCTGGAAAAAGGAAAAACTCGTGATTGTGCAGGATATGACCGGAAGCATGACCAGTTATCTGTCACAGATTGTACAATGGCGCGAACAGTATGCCAGTAAGGGAGTGGAAGATTTTGTGTTCTTCAATGACGGCGACAGCAAACCCAACAGTCAAAAAGAGATCGGCAAAACCGGAGGCATTTATTACATAAATTCCAGGAAAATAAGTGAGATTCAGGAAGTGGCTTATCGCTGTTCCGATGCAGGATATGGAGGCGACACACAAGAAAACAACGTGGAAGCTCTCCTGCAGGCCCAGGACAAATGTAGCAATTGCACTCAAATCGTGATGATTGCCGACAATTACGCCCCGGTACGCGACATCTCATTGTTAGATAAAGTGAAAAAACCAGTCCATGTCATTGTCTGCGGTGGCAATGGCGAAGTGGTACATTCCCACTACCTGACTATCGGCGCCATGACTGGTGGTTCCATACACACTTCCAGCCTCGACCTCGATCTGAAAAACGCCGCAAAAAGCGAAGATCCGCTGGTGATTGGCGAACGGAAATACGTTTTGAAAAACGGATTGTATGAATTGGTACGGGAGTAATTTCAAGCCGTTGCTACCGCATTATCTCTTTTGATTTCATTCGTCGCGAAATAAGTCGCCACTGCGGCGGATACGATACAGTAAGCCAACACGATATATGCGTACCAGGCGCCCACATGCTCACGTGCGTCGAACCAGTCGCCACCCGCCTGCCAGATCAGGTAGAGGCCGAATGCCGATTTCAGCATTTCGAACAAATGGGCATAACGGTTTCTGTCCATCAGTTCCGTATAAGCATAAATAGAGATAAAAATGAACGCGCCGTAGAGGAAAATACCCGGCGAACCGATTTTACCGATAAACGCGAAGAAGTAAATCAAAAGGAAATAGTTGAAAAACATCTGCACCCACGACCAGGCCACCAGCGCGCGCGAGGCCGGCGTGTCGTATTTTTCAAAATGATACACGTCGCCGATGCTTTGTACCGGGTAGCGCGTCTTCACATCGTCAGGCCGCCAGCCGGTAGGCATGAACCACAAGCGGATTTTGTCCCACCAATTGCGGGTATGCCAGGCATCGGTAAATAACAGCCAGAAATGTTGGAAATTGATTTTGAACGGATTCCAGGTATGCACGGGGCGTTTAACGCCATATACGGGCGGCACATCGGCCAGTTCCTCCTGAAAAGTGCCGAACCAGCGATCCCAAAAAATAAAAATCTGCCCGTAATTTTTGTCCATGTATTCGGGGTTGATCGCATGGTGTACGCGGTGGTGCGACGGCGTGACGATGACGTTTTCCAACCAGCCCATTTTCCCGATCAGTCGGGTGTGGTACCAATACTGGAGAAACAAATGCAGCGGGCCGATGACGGCAATCACCTCGCCAGGTACGCCGAGCAGGGCGGCAGGCAATAGCAAAAAAGTGAAATAATTGACAAAAGTGGAGATAGATTGCCGGAGCGCACACGACAGGTTGAACTCTTCGCTGCTGTGGTGGATGATGTGCCGGTTCCACAGAAAATTGATCTCATGGCTCCAGCGATGCACCCAGTAACCCTGAAAATCTACCGCAATAAACGCAACAAGATACACCAGCCAGGTCGCTTCGATGTGGATAAGGGCTACCCGCTCTACCAGCCAGGCATAACTAAGAATACCCACACTCAGCCCCAACACATCTTTTACAACATTGGTGATACCCGAACTGAAACTCGAAATGCTGTCTAATCCGCGGATAACCTTTTCCCCGCGTCGCCACGCGACGATTTTTTCAATAAAATAGAGCAGGAAAAAAATGGGGACAACAAGATTTAAAATAGCGCCGTATGCTTCCATAAAAAGTGAATTGCGTCAAAAATAAGCAAGGCAAAAATAAGGTATCGCAATCGTTCTCTCATTCACATATTTTTGGGACTTCATCCTGCAAACAAACGAACCGATGCCCGTTTTTCAACTTATATACCGAAGCAAAGCAAGTGCTTATTTCACCGACGACGATCTCATCCTGCTGTTGCGGCAATGCCGCAGCAAAAACATAGAGCAAGACATAACCGGTCTGCTGCTCTACGGCCACGGCATTTTTATCCAACTGCTCGAAGGTGATGCCGAAACCGTGCGAAATCTTTATTTACACCGCATAGCACCCGATCCCCGCCACCGCAATCCGGTGATTTTGCACCAGCATTATGTGCCCAAAAGGATGTTTAAAGATTGGTCAATGGCATTCCGTCCATTGGATGCAGGGCGGATAAAAGACTTGAGCGGTTATACGCCTCCCGAAGAATCATCTAAAAATGGCAAAAATCTGCTCGCTCCGCTGCGGCTGCTGGAAGTGATACAAGGATTTGCATTGGACATGAAAAGGCATTGAAAATAAAGTCAGGCTTCCCGCCGGATTTTCCATCGCTTATGGCTCCAGAGCCAGTTTTCCGGCTGTTCCCTGATCTTTTCTTCCAGCCGGCGTGTATAGGCACGGGTGATGTCCATTTCGGCTGCCTCCGACGGATTTTTGCATATTTCGGAAAAAACGACTTCGTAATACCCCCTTTTCACCCGCCGGACGTGGTAATACAATACCGGAAAATTGAATTTGCGCGCCAGCACGTCCGTCCCCGGCAACGAAGCCGTATCCTGGCCGAGAAACTCCACCCAATGCGCACTCTTGCGGCTGCTGGGCGACTGATCGGCCAGCAGAATCCACACGACCGCTTCTCCTGCCCGCTTGCGCATTACCTTGAACATATCTTCCATGCTGACCATCTCCATTCCTGTACGCATTCTCGACCGGTTGAGGTAACGGTCTATCGACTTGTTTGTCAGCGGTTTGAACGCCGTCACGGTAGCGCCGTGGAAAGTGGGCGGCATGGTGATGCCGGTGATCTCCCAATTGTTGTAGTGGCTGCCGGTGAGGATAACGGGTTGCGTCCTGTCGAGGTATTGATTCACGACTTCGGGGTTCAGCACCGGGCAGCGCCGCTTGATCTCCGGGATGGATGCAGTGAAATATTTGAATGTTTCGAGGGTGGTATCCGCCAGGTTGCGGTAAGAAAGCCGAACCAACTGTCGTATTTCATCTTCGTTCTTCTCCGGAAAAGAGCGCCGCAAATTGTCCAGCACCACGTTTTTGCGGTAACCGATGATCCTGTACAACAAAAAAGCCAGCCCGTCGGAAAGCGCATACAACACCCGGAACGGCACCAGGCGGAAAAGTTCGATAAAAATACGCAGGAAAAAATAGCCGGTCATAGAAAGTCGTAAGTCGCCCCGCAATCTTACGGGGTTTCGCTGCGCTCAACAAGTCGCAGGCCCAAAATCGTAAATCGTAAATCGTAAATCGTAAATCGTAAATCCTTACCGTTCTTTCGGCAACATCAGCCACAGCCGCCCGTAACGGTTGATTTTACGCGCTTCCTGCAAGCCTTTCTGACCGACGCCGCTGTACAGGTCCATACGTTTGGTGGTCAGAATAGCGCCGCCGCGATCCTGGGCGAAAATGATGCGGTAGGTATAACCGCGCAACTTTCCATTCGCGTCGATATTGGGCAATTCCGCCAGCAGCGTGCTGCCGATCGGGATAAACCGCGGATCGACCGCTACGGAATAGCCGGGCGTAAGCGGGAAATAGCCGCAACCCAATACCTGGTTGTCCACGGGTGTAAAAAAGACGTATTTGCCTTTTCCTTTCGACCGTTTCACCGAAGCGCCGAAGCCGAAATGCTGGCGTGTGCCGTCGGGATATTCCACCAGACAGTTGCCTTGCAATTGAGCGTTGGCGAGTTCTTTTTTGCTGCGCAGCCATGCCAGTTCGAGGCCGCGGCCATTCAACGCGCCGCCTTCGACAAACTCTGCGGGCGGCACGTTCGATTCAGGGCGGCGCAACATCGGCACGGAGTATTCGGCTGTGCGCACCTTGCTGGCTTTCACGACCGGCGTATAGTAACCCGTCATGCGCACCCGGTCGTTGTGCAGTTCCGTATTGATACCGTAAAAATCGAAGTTGGCAAGCAACATATTGGGGTCGAGCAGCTGCACGCTTTGCAGCAGTTCCACCGTCTGGAGCATTTCACTTTTTGTAATGCCCGAAGCGCCTTTACCCGGCACATCGGCGCGGCGAAGGTAGTTGGCCTGCTCGTACATCGCCTTCAGCATCATCGGATCGAATGCTAAATAAGGGATGGTATCGGGGCCGCCGGGAATGAGTACTTTGGAGGAAAGCCGGCGTTTGGTCGCGCGGGCTTTGGACACTTCTTTTTTTGAAGTTTCCGCTATTGCCGGCGCGATTTTTTTGCGCGGCTCAGCCGTTTCGGGCTTCGTTGCAGGCGCAGCAGCCGATTCCACCGAAGGCAGGAACGGGCCGATGACGCTGGCAGTATTCGCCCACAGGGACGGCTGTCTGAAACTGAGCCAAACAATTGCTATACAGGTAATTAGGAGGCTCAGGTCTGCAATAAAAAATCGTTTTAAAGTCAGCATACGCTAAGGGGGAGAAGCGTGAATCGTCGTTTTGATTAAGTAAAAATTGTCATTTAAACGACAAAGGTAAGGGGCAGTTGTGCTACAAAACTGTTATTAAAATCAAAACGTGCTTTGGGGCGGCCTTCAACGGGGTGAAATACAGGCGGCGATAAGGAGTGTAAAAAGAGGAAAAATTTAAACCAAACCACGGCGCAGCAATTCATTTGCCTTTAAAATAGCGATCATGGAAAGCGCATCCGTAATCTCGCCCTGCATCACCATGTCCACTACTTCGCTGAACGGCAACCGGCGAACGTGGAGTTGTTCCGTCTCTTCGGGCTGCGCTTTTCCCAGTTCCAAATCTTGTGCCACATATGCAACGCCGTACTCATCTGTCACCGAATTGGACGTATGCAATTCCAGCAGCGGTGTCCACCGCCGCGCCGTGATCCCGGTCTCTTCCAGCAGTTCGCGTTGTGCCGCTTCCAATGGATCGCTCCCGACCGCGCCGCCGCCTTCCGGGATTTCCCAGGAATAACGTTCCAGCGTGTAGCGGTACTGCCCCACCAGCCAGGTAAAACCCTCGTCGTCGAGTGGCACAATACCCACAGCCGTGTTTTTAAAATGAACAACGCCGTAAATCCCCGCACCGCCGGAAGGATTGAGCACCTCCCTGTGCTCCACCCGGATCCAGGGGTTATTGTAGGCGGTTTTTTTGGTCAGCGTTTGCCAGGGGTTGGGATGTTGATCGGGTTGATTGCCGTTGAATCGCATTTTGTCGTCTGTTTTTTTCTTGAATATTGAATGCCGAAAGGCGAATACATGAAATACGAAATACGATGTAAAACGTTGCTTCTCAGATTGCTGGGAATGCGCGGAAACATCGTCAATCATATTTCATGTATTTGGCATTCGGCATTCAAACGGTCAACTCTACACACTTCGGCATTCGTTATTCAAATATATCCTTTCGCCCGGTACCCCAGCCAACCCACCCATTCCTTGATCAGCAGTTCCCATTTCAGGAGGGCCTTCCAATCGGGCTCAAGCCAGTTGAACCAGTTGCCGTTGCTCGTTTCGCTCAAAAAATCGGTGCCGAACGGATCGCAAGCCAAGCCGGCTTTGTTGAAACACGCCTCGGCGCGCCGGATATGCCAGGCCGATGTGATGAGCAAACAGCGGCTTCCCGAAGAAATACTATCGATCATTTGTTTGGAAAACAACGCGTTTTCCCGGGTGTTGCGCGAGTGGTTTTCCACCCATATCGAGGTGTCCGGCACGCCGCATTGCAGGAGGAATTCGCGGGCCGCCGCCGCCTCGGGCGGTACCTCGCCAATAATACGCCCTGCCCCGCCGGAAAGCAGGATATGTCCGATTTTGCCGGTTTGATAAAGCATCAGGGTTGCCGTGAGGCGATTGCCCGCCTGGTGCATGTTCAGCAAACCCGGCGGCGATTCGGCGTTGAAATTGACATATCCGCCGAGCAAAATGCCAACGTCGTACGAACGTACAATCGTATCCGGACTGCGTTTACCCGTCTCCCAGACGCGGGCGAGTTGGTTGACTAACCAGGGATTGGAAAACAACAACAGCGTGATAATCAGGGCTGAAATGCTGCGTTTCCGGTATCTCTTGTTTTTTGTCAACAAGCTGAACACGGCCAGGATGACCATCCAGTTCAGGGGCTTCAACAAAACGGCAAATAATTTAGAAAGGATAAAGAACATGGAGGTAGAAGGTAGAGGGTAGAAGGTGGAGGGTAGAAGGTAGAGGGTAGAAGGTGGAGGGTGGAGGGTGGAGGGTGGAG